>ERZ1034897.727-NODE-727-length-15192-cov-4.246746_pt1 | contig 15192 bp, 26 predicted proteins | sample MGYA00520629_ERZ1034897 | MGnify/ENA primary metagenome ERZ1034897 (study PRJEB33766, sample SAMN09781789) | gut metagenome | biome: gut microbiome | host: Homo sapiens | place: Madagascar | study: EMG produced TPA metagenomics assembly of the PRJNA485056 data set... | reverse complement strand
AAAGCATCGGCATCCAAAAATATGTACCGCGCATTGGATGTTCCGTTTGTGCTTGCTCAACGGATTTGGCAAACTTATAATTTTCGCATGCATCACCATACACAAACAGCAGATGTTCTTGAAGTCCATTACGTCTAAGCTCGTTATCATACCATATAAAAAACTTTCTTTCCTGAAACCATTCTTGTTTTCCTTTATAGTCACCAATGGAGCATGAATTAATACCAAAAAAGTCACACGCAGTAAATTTGGGTACTTTTGCATTTTGTGCAAGCAATCCCATGACCACCATTTCGTCAGATACATAAATCCACTGACTATCTAATCTAGCCTCATCGTAAATCCTCTTTCGCATCGCGTCTCCGGCCTCACTATTAACTTGCTGTTCTGCCTCGTATTCAAGCTTCTCGTCGATTACACGCTTTCTCCACTTTCCCCTCTCAATATCCTGATTTAAACGTTGCTCGTTTAATTGGCTTTCCCGCATTATGGCATTATACTCTTTATGGTATTCACTAAAGCTTTTTCCCATATAGTACGCGCCACCAAATAATGCTATGAAGAAATCTAATATCATATCAATTCTCTCCCCTTTCATAAAAATTATGGAATTTTTACCAATATAAATACATCTCACGTCTCATTGGAACCCAAAAATACCTTCCGCAAACCGGGTGCGAAGTTTGTGCTAATGCAATCGGACAAGCGCACCAATTCTGTTCATTTCTTTGTGCGTATATATCTTGTTTTAATCTATCTCTGTCTTCGTTTTTAACAAATAACAAAGGTTCGCGGAAATCATTATGCCCAAGTTCTTTGTCATACCATATTAAAAATTTTCTTTGTTCAAGCCATCTCTTTTGCTCATCGAGATTAAAAACAGAATTAGAACAAATACCACGTTCTGCAATATATTTGGGTACTTTTGCATTTTGTGCAAGCAATCCCATGACCACCATTTCGTCAGATACATAATCCAACTTAGCCTCGCTAAAAATCCTTAGCTTCATCGTCTCTCCGGCCTCGCTGTTTATTTCCTGGTTTACAGCATATTCAAGTTTAGTATCAACTACGCTTTGTAACCATTGTTCATTATCTCGGCGCAAATTGTTATAAAATGCTTGTGCTCGCCTATCAGCATCTTTTAATTTATTTTTTTTCATGAACATACTTTCCTCCATAGTACGCGCCGCCAAATAATGCTAAAAGTAACTCAAACATACCAATCATGCAGAAGCTGCATCAATATCTTCACGCGCATTGTCTATGTACTCAATTGCACTTTCAAGGCTATTAATAGCTTCTTCTATCCTTTCATAATTATCACTCGTCTGAAGATTCTCAGGCATATTATCAAGACAATCCTGTTCTTCATCCAGAACCTGCGATACCATATCTGATGCTTTTTTGAGATGCATACCGGCACACTTCAGCGATTCACGCTTTTTGTTATTCAAATAGAACGCACCTCCGTCTAGGCTCTATCCCAAACACTTGGAAAGACGAATTTAACAAGAAGATTATCGTCCTCAGATGTTGTAAATGAACAACTGACAGATCTCGTTATAAGCTCATACAACTCATGATCTGGCGTTTTTATTGTTATCTCTCCGCATTCTAGCCCAATTGTAATTTCCATTGTAATTTCATCAACTTCTACATCATAAGATTCGCCATCGAACTCATCAGATAAAATATCTATCGCGGAGCAATATTCTTTGAGTATACTTTCTTTTTCCTTATTCAGTTTCCACAACGGACGGAATCTTTCGCTCGCTTCTTCTACAACCACCGAAACAACATCATAACAATTTACGCAACCCATTTATTTTTCCTCCTTATATTATACAATTGGCATAGTTAAATTATGAAACGTAAGATCTATTTGAACATCGCCGTTTAGCTTTGTATAGATATTAAAGTTTGACGCAAGTTTAACTGCTACCATAAAACCCTTTGGATTTTTAAAAGTTAAATCCTTTCCGGTAATACTAATTCCACCCATGCTGACATATGGTTCGTTCAGCGTATAGGTTACTTTCGCTTTTGTTCCCTTAGTTATGTGCTTTATAATCTTAAACGCACAAAGCATACTTTTCGTTCGTAAAGGTTCTAATGTAAGAACTCTGCTTTCTTCTGTACCTTCCGAATCTTCTTCATTTTCGTAAAGACTTAAAATCTGCTCGATTTCTTCATCTAATTCTTCATCTTCTTCATCAGTCATAAATTCATCTTCAAAATTATCTAAATTCACTACTAATCCTCCCCTTTTATTTGTATTATATCATTCTTTATATATTTTTTCAACAACTTTTACGCAAACATTTTTCAATCAGACTAAATCTTTCCTCTAGCTCTGCTGGGTTTATCGTCCGGCCGAGCTTTTTAAAACCCACATCTGTAAATTCGTACAGATAGTAGTAATCGCGAATCGGTTTACTGGTAATGATAAAAAGCAATTCATGGCTTTTATTATAGTACGAGACCCAAACGATCTCTCCTTTTGGATATTTAACACTCATTACCCGACACCTCTTAGAGTTTGTACACAATTAGCTAACAATTTTGCAGCTCTTTCAATCTCATATTCCGTATTAAACTCCGAGAATGAAATTCGCACAGTACTCCTTGCCTCATCATCACTTAATCCTATTGCTTTTAAAACATGACTCGGATTTGATTCGTGGCTTGTACAAGCCGAACCGGCAGATATGCAAACTCCCTTTGCATCCATCATCAGTACCAGTGTCTCAGCATCTATATTTTTAAATGTGAGACTCAGAGTCTTACCAGGATACCTAGGAAGCAGTCCGTTGATACTCACATCATTCTCCATATGTTCGTCTGCAAGTCTGTCTTTTAATATTTCACAAAAATGTTTTTTGTAATAAATAACCGTCTTTGAATAATCCTCTATGCCTTTTCCGGCTAACTCACAAGCCTTGCCAAACCCTACTATGCCAGCCACATTTTCTGTGCCGCCACGCAAACCAAACTCTTGAACCAAACCGCCGTTAATTACCGGAGATAAATACCGTTTGTCTCGGACATATAAAGCACCTACACCTTTTGCTCCGTGAATTTTATGCGATGATATTGACATAAAGTCACAGCCAATCTTTGTTACATCTAATGCCACACTACCTGCTGCCTGAACACAATCCGTATGAAAAAGTATATGTTTTTCTTTACAAATACGTCCTACCAATGCAATATTATTCAACACGCCAATCTCGTTGTTTGCATACATTACGGAAACCATCCCAATATCATCGTATGTGTAGAGCATATGTTCCAATTCATCTACTTGAATATGTCCGTACTTATCTACCGGCAAAAATGATGTATAAAATCTGAATTTTATACATTTTTTATCGTTGTAGCACAACGGATTACAGAGGGATTCTATGGCACGCAACACGGAGTCGTGTTCGGTCGGTGATGTAACAATATGTTTCTTGTTTATTTTAGTTAAATAATTTTTACTTCCTTTGATTGCGAGGTTATTTGCCTCAGTTCCTCCTGATGTAAATATGATTTGTTCCGGTTTTGCTCCAATAAAATCAGCAACTTGCTTTCTTGCTTTCGCAACAGCTTCAGCCGCCCTTCTTCCAAGACTATAGAGAGTTCCCGCGTTTCCATATTCCTCTTTGAGGTACGGCATCATAGCCTCCAGTACCTCTGAAGACAACGGAGTCGTAGCTGCATTATCCAGGTAAATCATAGTATAGTAATACCCCCTACAATTCTTCAAGTTCTAATGAAGTATCCTTAAAACACTTCTGTCTATGTTTATTCACCACGCATGGTTCAGAGTAATTGAAAAGTACGCAGCCAATTGTTACACTTCCATCCATTTCTTTTTTGACATCTGTAAATACACATTGGCTAAATCTTTTCTTATCTTCATCAGACAATTTATCGATAATATCATCCGGCGTAATGTAAACTTTTAATCCGTACATAACTTCCTCCAATCTAAGCACACTGTACTTCAATCCTACTTAAAACATCTCTGCCGGTTAATTCGCTATTAATCATTCCCAACAACAAACCACACCAATTACCCTTAAAGAATTTCTCAATTTCTTTGATAGAATAAAAACCACTACTGTCCTTATCCATTGTTATATTTTTTTCTGTAAGTGTTTTATAATCATCAATGGCCTGTTCAAAAATCCGACAAACCAACAATTCTTCTGAACACATATAAGTTCCCTCCTATAACTCTGAGTTTTCCCGTAAATAAATTTTTAACACGCCAATACGTTCATCATATGTTATTGAGTCAATATAGCTTTTGCAGATTTTATCATTCAAACACCGCCGAACCAATTCAAAAGTATGCATTCCAAAATCATACACGCCAAATTCAAACCACGTATATTTCTCACCGTCAATATATATTCTAATAATTTTTGTGTCATACTGTTCTTCTTCATACTGTACACACTCGTTGATATGCCTAAAATTGAATGTGTTTATAAATTGCTCAAATGTTATCGCATTCACTCTAATTCCTCCTCGCTAACCTTAATTAGATCTCCGCACCAAAACAACCACTTTGGTTCTTCCTTGAGGCTGATAAGCGTAGGTCTTTCAATATGAGCCGTAAATATTGTGTCTGCATTTGTGTCTACAAATTCCTTGTATTTATCACTCATCTTCTCGTAGTTCTGGCGTGCCTTGATTGTTTCAATATTAAGCTTTACCTTTTCGTCCTCCGCAATATCTTGTTTCGGGGTCGTCTGTCCTGCCCCGTTACTGATAATTTCAGCATACGCTTTTGCGACATTCGCACTAACGCCTCTCTTTTTAGCCTTCTTTACAAAAGCTCTTTTCTGTTCTCTGTTCATTTTCACTCACCCACCTTTTTAAAATATCTGTTTCATTAACAATCTCGCCGGCTATTACCATATTGAGAAGTGTTCGGAGAACTCTCCCAACAGCTACACCTTCCGGAATACCGAGCTTGATAATATCATTGCCGTTAATGGATAAATTTTTGATTGAAAAACATTGTTGCTTGTCGATTACCTCATCAACAATCGAAAGCAAAACATCACACTTGGCAAGCCTTTCCTCGTAAGTTCCAACCTTATGAGCGGCTATGTCAGCTTTCTTCACGGCTATGAGCTGGCGTAATCGCTGCTCTCCTATTTTAGCTAACCAACGTCTGATTGTTTTTGGAGTAGCTTCTATAACCGAGTCGTGATACAAAACAAGTTCTAATACTTCAGCTTTTGTTTTGTTATCAAAACGAAGCCTGTCCAATACAACTCTGGCTAAGTCCCGACTTGGCAGAGCGTGACCGTGGAAATGACCACCCTTTTCGTCTTCTGTATAACATAGAGGTTTGCCTATATCGTGGAGAAGCAATGCAATTTTTACGGAAGCATCATCACCTGTGTAGTTAGAAACTGCGTGTGAAATGTGTTCATATATATCGTACTGATGATATCTATTGTTTTGGTCAAATCCGACGCAAGGTTTTAACTCAGGAATGATTGTGGAAACTACATCACTAAAATCCAAAAGGATTGGAAGTATGCCGCTACCGTGCAGCATTCTAATCAATTCCGTCTGGATTCTTTCGTAAGCAATATTATCCAATCGTTTCTTGTTACGATGGATTGATTCCGCAGTTTGTTGCTGAATGGAGAAGCCGTATGTTGATGCGAACCTCATAGCTCGCAGTATTCTTAAGGCATCCTCAGCGAATCTATCATCGGGGTTCCCGACGCATGATATGCGCTTGTGTTCGAGGTCGGTTATTCCACCAAACTTATCGACAAGTCCATCTGTATCGTTATAAGCCATAGCGTTAATTGTGAAGTCTCTTCTTGCGAGGTCTTCTGTAAGACTTGTCACAAACTTTACCTTGTCGGGATGCCTGTTGTCGGAATAATTTCCATCAACTCTGTATGTTGTGACCTCATAATTGTCGTCATCGGAGATAACAGTGATGGTTCCGTGCTTTAATCCCGTGTCTATCGTTCTGTTGGAAAGACAATGCTTTACTTCTTCAGGGGTTGCAGATGTACAAATGTCCCAGTCTTTTGGTTCAAAACCGAGAAGGCTATCTCTCACACAACCACCAACAACATAAGCTGCATATCCGTTACTTTGCAACAAGCTGATAATTTTCTTTGCTCCAGTCGGGATACTTATCTCAAACATCAATAGCCCTCCTGTTCACAGCCATAACGAACTCCTCAACTTTCTTCATATCAGGGTGGTCAGGTAGGCTGGTATTTTCTTTTGCGTATGCTAAACGCTTTTCGAGTTGGTCAACTATTTCAAAGAATTCTTCTCTGTAAGTTCCATCCTTGCGCTGATATTTACCGGCACGAATACCCATAAGTGTATCGTGGTCTTTCTCTCTATAGGTTACAATATCTTCATTTTCAAGAATATCTATACACATGAGGTACAGTCGAATAAGGTGCATTGCGTGTTTGTTCAGATGGTTGTCATCTTTCTTTTGATTACGATGGTTAAGCTTTCCATAGGCGCTCACTATGTTTGTGAGGTCGTGTACAATACCATTGAATTCTCTTATTGGATATTTATCAAGGTGGATATTTGCAAACACCTCTGTATCAAACTCCTCACGTGTACTCTTATCGGTAAATAATTGGATACTTCCATTTTCAAACTCTGTATATCTTTCACCAAAGCTTTTCATTGCGTTCTGCATAGATTTCAAAATATGTTCTTCTTTTCTTGCCTGTTCCATTTTATCTCTGGCTAAAGCGTTCTCAAGCCTGCGAAGCTGTTGGGTTGCATAACCACCAAAAGAGTTCACGGCTCTGCGAGATAAGAACATCTTACGATTTGCAATCATACTTAATCCGACCCCTGTACAATAGAGATAATGTTCGGGCTTACATCCGAGCATTTCGATTGTATTGGGGTTGCAGTTGAGTAATAGTTGTACCAATTTATTGAAACTGTAAACCGTTGTATCTGTCTCGTTATTAACGACTTGTTCAAAATTACTTAAGCCCAGAAGGTCAGACGAACTGTTTAAGGCACATCCTCTGACATCGACATCAGATGTTTCAATATTTGTACCATATGAATAACTGCCACCGAGAGTCAAGAACATTATCTTACCCTTGAGGTGTTCGTTGGTTCTCAGAAAATCATAATCTTTTCCTTCAACCACATTTTTAATTTCTTCAATCGTCATACAATCACTCCTTCGCCGTTCGCTTGTGGTGCAAAGCTTTTGAAAAGCTCTGCTTCTTTGCGTAATCTTGCTCTAACCGCTTCGTCTTTTGATATAAATCTCCCGATAAAAATTCTTCTCTTGTCATAAGTTATATTGGCAATCCATTTGTCTCTTTTGCTGTCATAATGAACACCGATAACACCAGACGTATTCGTTGACCTTCGCCCCCTGTTGAGGTTATTTTCAAACTTACTACAACACCGTAAGTTCACTTTGCGATTATCCGCACGATTACGGTTTATGTGGTCAACAACCTGCCCTTTTTGAGCATTCATAATTATTCGGTGAAACATAGCAAAACATCTGCGACCGTTATATATATAACTGCTTGCGAGATACCCGTCTTTATCCACATACCATTTACGACTATTTAAAATTTGTAAGTCTTCCGTGTCGAAGAGAAATTCCTTGCCGTCAACAGCTAACACGCCATAGTTATCAAACAATTTAACATCATCATTCAAGCACTTCATAGTTTTTCGTGATATTAGATGTCATATTTTCAATGTATTCATCCCAGTCATCTGGGAAACATTCACCATACCATTCCCAGTTATCAACTCCGCCACATTCCAATGCAGCGAGAGTCTCTTTTGCCTCAATTAAATCAGACAATTCATTAACTGAAATTTTAACATACTGATTTTCTGTTGCCATTATAACCCCTCCCATTCTTTGTCTAAATCATCAGTGAATTTCCACCCACTATCTTCACAATGTTCCTTACACCATTCGAGCTCCTCACCGTTCTCATAGATATAACCTCCGACTCCGAGCAGTGCTCCCCAATATTCTCCGGCAGAATGTAATGACAAATCTTTTGCACATTCAATATCAAAATTATACACAGCTATTGCGCCACGGTCAGAGTATAAAAACACATAATCGCCAGTGTTAATATTGTATAAATCCGAACCATTTTGTATGGTATCGTACATAGCTTTCGCACTTTCAAATTTCATTTCTTATTCTCCTAATCACAATTTTTAATATTTACAGACGCAATTTTATTCAATCCTTTAAAACAATTTTCGCAAAGATGAACTTTCGTTTTACGTTTACATGGACTTAAAACGAAACGGTCTGAACGGCAATAACAAAACTCTTTCATACCCACTTTAAATGGTTCTGAAATTACTTGTCCACAGCTATCGCAAATATATGTTATCATTGTAATCCCTCTCTTATATCAATTCATCCGCAAACCCTAACCTGATTGCATCATCAGGATGAATATAATAATCAAGTTTTGTTTCTCTGATTTGTTTCAGTTCATCCATAGTCATTTTCGTTCTTGATGCAACATACTCCTCAATCATATTTTGAAGATATGTCATTTGTTCCATACTCTCAACACCATCTTGGTATTTTCCACCAACCCAGCATCCCATCTGATGATATAATAATGTGGCGTGTTTACTTATGAATCTCTTGTGCCCAGCCAAGAATATCTTGCAGGCTGCACTCATTGCATATCCTGTGCAATAAGTATGTATTGGAGTCTTGCTATTTTGAATAATATCAATTAGTGCCCACATATCGTAAACACTTCCGCCAAAAGAGTTTATGTAGATTTTTATTGGCTCTCTTTTGAACTCTTTTTCCTTGGACTCTCTTTCATCATCTGATTGTAGAAGAAATAATAAATTAAATGCTGTCTTACCGATTGTTTCATTATCTACATCATTAGATATGTAAAACAATCGTTTGTCTGTATTGGTTAAGATATCTTCTCTCGATGCCATAAACCTCCTCCTTATCTATACAACTGAAATTTTCTGCTTATCTTTTGTATTGTCTCGTTAGGCAGAGGTCTAAAACCTATGCAAGTAAGAACTCTGCCCACACCATTTTCGTCAATTTCTTCTGGCTCAAGTTCTGTAAGGCAAGCATCTTTTATCAAGAAAAAATCTTCATCCCTTTTCAAACCAAGTTCCTCGGCAAGATGAACGGCTTTCATCAGTTGGTTTCTATTCTTTGCCTCACAGATTGTCTTTGTAAAAATACCACATATCCAATCAGTATACACCTCCGGGTCAAGTTCTACTGGAACTTTAATGGTTTTACCTCTGTGACAAGTGGAGAAGTTTAACGCTCTCATCTTATGCGTGATAAAAGCAATAGAGGCATGACAACATTGTGCCGCAAGTTTCCCGGGAGACATCTGTAAATCTTTTCTTGCGATAATTAACTGTCTCATTTTAGTGCTCATTAAATATCACCTGCTCTCCAGATTGTAATGACCAGCATCCACCCTCGGTAAGAAGACAGTCAGTGCAGTTCCCACCACATTCTTTTGCCGTTGGTTTTGCTGTTGTGGTTCCGTCTTTGTACCGTACATGAGCTTCGGGGAGGGAGTGAGGATTGTTCATTTCTAACCCAGCCCACCCGCTAAATACGATATGTAAATTCTCAGGAATTTTACCGCCGAGATTAAGATAGTCGTTAACTATGTCATACTTCTTTGTAAAGCAAAGAATCTCACAGTGTTGATTCCTATCAGCTACATCAATCATATGTGCAAAGTAAACGCTGTCAGGGATATCACCAGACACATGAAAACGAAAAAATCGAGACATCATAATTGATGCCTCGACCTCCCGCCAATATATATCCGGCGATTCTTGTAACAACGCAAGATTGTGTTGATAAGCATTACGCACCGAAGGGCGCATTCTCTCAAGTTTCTGTGCATAGCACTTCTTAAAACACTCACAATCTTTCCTGCAAGTAACCCCAGCAGGCAGTGAAACACTTGGAATACTGCCGAGCTTTGCGTTACCTGTGCTAATTTTTACATTACTCATTATCCACACCGCCTATCCAGAGTTATTATGTATTACTGCCCGGTAACGATTGCGTTCGCACCTTGAATAGTTACCCAGCCGTGTTCTTTACGAGCGTCAAGTTCCCACTTCTTAAGTAAGTTCTCTGTGATTTCAGCAGATTTAATCTTGTATGCCTCAGCCTCTGCTTGAGCAGAAATAATCATTGCATCAGCATCTGCCTGTGCTGTAATCTTTTTTGTCTCCGCCTCAATAGCTGCCTTGTCTTGATTAGCTTTAGCTAAGTCAACAGCCTTTTGATTTTCAATAGCTTGCTTCTCAGCATTCTGCCGAGCAATTTGTTTATCAGCAATAGCTTTGTTATAGCTCTCTTCAAAATCCATGTTGTCAATGGTCACTTTTAAAATGATAACTGCGTCTGAACCATACTTTTCAACGATTGCCTTTTCGAGAGTAGTCTTTGTTAAAGACTCAATTTTGTTTCTGTTTGTAACTTGGTCGGACGGCAACTGAACCATTGCAGATTTTACCGCAGAGTTTACCAATGTTTGCGGAATTAAATTATCTTTATAGTTATTTACATTGGCATAAATGTACGCAGATTTTGCGGGGTTAATCTGATAAGTGACAATTACATCTGTCGCGAAGACAACAGTTTTGTCAAGAGCTTCACCCCAAATTTCTCCATTAAACTTTTCATCCTGTTGTTTGTTGTTAACTGTCTTAATTGACTGGACAAAAGGAACCTTAAAATTCAAACCGTTTTGTAACACTGTGGAATCAATCTGTCCAAACGTGGTTCTTACGCCTGTATATCCTGTCTTAATAATTGTGAATGAAGAGGAGGCAGTTATTAAAAGAACCGCAATAACAAACAACGCCACAGCTTTCTTCTTAGTCATTTTTTCATAGAACTTAATTCCCAGAATCATTAAAATGATAATTGCATTAGCAGCAATGATAAGTAAATAATTTAACATATAGATTTCCTCCTAAATAGTTTTATATAAAACTACACAATCCTTACGATTTGATTGTATAGCATAATATATCGGTCAGATATTGCCTTGTCATTATGGTAATGTCCGAAAAACCATTTCGAAAATTTCGTTTTCTCCGCAACCTTATCGAAATACGATGTAAGCTCGTCGGGTTTATATACACCGTGAGAGAATAGGCTTGCGATATGTTGCGGGCAACAATGACTTATGATAAAGTCAACATTATACTTATGTTCTTGAAGTGTTTTCAACCCAAACTCCATCTCTTCGCTGCTTGGTATTTCTTCTTTCCACCAAGAGATATGGTTGATTCGTAACAACTTACCCTGACTGGTTAGTTTATTGTAGGTTTTCACAAGTTCTTTTAAACTTGCAAAATCTTTGAGGTCAAGTATGCCATCTCTTATATCGTGGCTACTGGCACCACCAAAAGCAAAAAACTTTTTATCACATATGTCATATACATTTCCTCTGATAAGATGAAATATATTTTTACGAATTTGTTGAGCCTTACCACCGCAAAAATCAACAACCTTAAATTCGTTGCTGTTTAGTCTGTCGAAGTTTTCGTGATTGCCATCAACAAAAAGAGTGGTAAAATTCTTTCGGCTTAACCAGTTCAACCAGTATCTTTCTTCACCAGTATCAGACCACACACCACCAAAATCGCCACACACTATTACAAAATCTTCCTTTGTCAACTCTTTTTGCTCGGGGAAGCAATCGGTAGAAAATTTATGGAAGTCTGCGTGACAGTCCCCTGTGATATATACCTTACCCATATAATTCCTCCATTCCTTCGTCCGGCGGCTCAAGCTCAAGCAAAAATTCTTCAACGGTAGGGAGGTCGTAAAGCGAGAAGACTTTCTTAAGTTTTACAGGATAATAGATATCGGAAGAATTCTTCTTGTCCGCATATTCGGAACAAACCATTCCAAAAAACCTATCGTGAGCTTCAAGTGGTGTATTATTAAAACCCTCATAGATTTCAAAAGTATTCTTGTCAAAATCAATTATGTATGCCCATTCACAAAACAAACTGTCTGCTGCAAACTCATAATTATCCACCAGTTTTAATCCGTCTTCTGCTTTGGATACGAGTTCAAGGATATCGGAGCCGGTATCTCTGCTAAACTGTGGATACTTATCAAAAAATTGTCCGGCATTTTCATTGGTATAACCCTTTGTTAGTTCTTTATATTCATCATCTGAAATGAAAGAACATTTTAATACATTCCTTTTAAGTGCATCAAGATTTCCATCTATAAGAAACTCCAGAATTCCAACACCTTGTCCACTTGGATAACCATCCCATTGTCCATACTGCGCGACTCTGTATTTACCGCCGCTTACAACACCAATCATATGTCTTGTTCCCATAAGCTGCTCCTTTCTTTATTCTTCAAAGTAAATTAGTTCCTCAATATATTCGCGGTCATCACCTTTGAATATAGGAATTTTAGTATCAATCGCCCAGTGTCTTCTGAAAATACCGTTTTCGTCAGGCTCTATCTCGAACTGTCTGATAACACAGGCACCGCGTTTTTGATATATCGGCAAGTCATTCCAGTTAATGCCCTTCTGCAACATCAGCATATCCTGTATGTCATTGCACGATTTGCCATGCAGTTCATTGTGACTGAAGTATGCTTGACCAACCATTTGAATACTATTTCTCGTGGCATCAAGTTGTCTCCAGTAAATAAGATTCGTGACTTCCTCTCTGGGGATATTGAAACAACGAGCGTCAAACATCGCACCCTTTCGAGCTGCGGCGATAAGCCGTTCCCAGTATGCCCGGTCGAATTCAGTCCCATTTTCAAAATGGTTTCTCTGATACTCATCGATGTTATAATTAAAATATTTATTGAAAGCCATCGTTGCCATACTCGCTGCGATGCTACATATTTTCTGCACTTCATAGTCGAACCAAGCAGCGGTATCAAATGTTTGATAGTCTACAAGTATTAGTGTAATTTCATCTGACTGTGTGTATCCCAACACGCAGCCCTGAATATTCTCACACAAATATTTTGTGGTTTCACACATAGACTGTATTAAAATTGTATCAAAAGGTTTCCTGAAACCTTTTGTAAAAGTATGAAACGCCTTGCCGTCAATACGAATGGCAACAGGCGTTCGTCTCATAAGCTTTGTTTTTGGAATCGTTTCATAGAATTCTTTCATTCTACGACCAAGTTCATCGTGTACTGGCATAATCAACCTCCGTCTATGCAACAAATTCAATTTCTTCTACTTTAGATATGTCAAGTTCTATTTTGTTGGTATTATCGGTAAGAATCAGCTTTGTGAATTTGACATTAACATCACTATCAAAATACGCACTTGCATTTACAAGCTGCATTTTTCTCTCCTGCAGTAGTTTGATAAACTCTTTTACAGCAAGGTCTTCCGTCTCTATTTCAACACCATCATCAGTGATATATGTGACAACAACACCCTTCCATCTGCAAAAGAATTCTTTATTTTCAACTGTGGACTCACAGGTCAAACCCGATAATGACATACAATCTTTCGATACAATGGTATTATCATCGCACTTCTCGTTGGCGAACCAAAGGTCTTCAGGAAGAAACATTTCTTGCTCTGCTGATAAGTTGCCCTCTATATAAGCTCTCATACTTACCTCTCTTTCATATATATAAAAGTCGTGTTTTATACACCCTATTTTATTCGAGCCATTTGTTTTCACCATAGAAAAAGATAAATACTACCCCAATAGTAAGTGCAATCCACACAAACCAAAATAGAAACTGCGTAGCCCCGCCCTCTAACTCGAGCCTTTTTACTGTTTGCTCTATGCTTGACTTATCATAAAATTTTGTTCCGTCGGATATCGTCTTGTCTTTTAGGGAAGTAAAAATAGTACCAGTAAACTCTGCACCGGTACCATAATACTTGTATCTTATATCACTTGACTCTTTAAGTGTATCTATGTAATTTGCTCCGGGAATACCAATCTTGTTGCTACCGAAAGTTACTCCGCAGAATGAAATTTGTTTACACTTTTGATTTTCGCTGCCGACTCTATCCCAAGTCCAATATTCTTCTTCTTCGGTATAGGTTTCTGTTTCTCCATCTACAGTTCGTGTCTTTGTCACGGTTCGTGTATGTCTTGTATATTTTTCCTTTATCTTCTCGACATACATATACTTGCCACCTATTTCTGGGTAAGTAACAGTATCGACTGCTTTGAGGTCTCCGTAAACAAAAGCATTACCTATATTTGTATTCATACCGTACTTGAATAGGTCGGTGCTTTCTATCTTTACGGCTTTATTATAAACCTCGTTCTTATCCATTTGATGTTCTGAAATCTTACCGGAGATTATCACACCAAGCAAAAGCATTACCGCTATGATTGAAATGCTCGCGATGATTTCTCTTGGCGTGATAACAAAGTCACCAAAATCAAAGTCTTTTCTTTTATGACCGCCGTATCTATTCATAACTTATTCTCCAAACAAGTTCCGGGGAGCATCTACGGGTGCATTATAATCAATGTAATTATATTTCTGTGCCTCATATCCAAGAATATTGAGGAATAACCTCGTCGGGAACTTACGGACATATCTGTTATATTCCTTAATCTGCTTGTTATAGTTACTTCTGTGCTCTGCAATTAAGTTTTCCGTCATTGACAGCTCATTCATTAGTTCCTTATAGTTTTCGTTGGATTTAAGTTCAGGGTATGCTTCGGCAACGGCAGTAATTGCTGTTGTTACATTCTCGATATCTCCGGCAGAACCACGCCCTTGCACAATGGCTGTAAGAGTTTCGGCTTCATGCTTGTCATACTGCTTTACGCAATCGGCAAGGTTATATACCAAATCAACCCTGCGTTTTTCCTGCACCTTAATATCAGACTGTGCTGTGTTTACCTGTTCCTCAAGTGAAAACGCAGTGTTTTGTGCTCCCTGCACGCCGAACACGCAAAGTAAAATCACAGCAAGAATACCTGCTAAAATAATTAAAACAAGCTTCCATTTATTCATATCAAAATTCCTCCTATGTTGTATGACGTATTTTATTCGTTTTCCCTATCAATACTGCTCTTGACCGCTCGTTCAACATCATATTTCGGGGCTCTTGGAACCATTACCCTTGTCACATTTGTATTATTTGCAAAGTGATATATTGCATTTTG
>ERZ1034897.723-NODE-723-length-15222-cov-517.846043_pt1 | contig 15222 bp, 20 predicted proteins | sample MGYA00520629_ERZ1034897 | MGnify/ENA primary metagenome ERZ1034897 (study PRJEB33766, sample SAMN09781789) | gut metagenome | biome: gut microbiome | host: Homo sapiens | place: Madagascar | study: EMG produced TPA metagenomics assembly of the PRJNA485056 data... | reverse complement strand
ATTAACTTTAAGGTGATGTTCTCACGTCGATAATGTATACAAGAAAAGGCCGGGCTTTCGCCCGGCCTTGCCCGTTACAGATAGGCTGCGGTATAATTCCAGAAAAGCAGAGGGCTGTCCTGTCGTGCGTTAAAGGTAATTCGTTCCGGTTGCGTGATTGTTAGCTGAATTGTGTGCGTTGCCGAGTAATATCTCGCTGACATGATAGAACACGACAGGTATTCGGGGGCAGTTGTGTAGTTGCCTGACGAGTTGATAAAGCCGAAATTCGGACAAACAGAGATTTTGCCGGTGGGGACAGTTTTGGTATCATCGACAACCGCGTCTGGGGGCAGCTGGACGCGTAAGTCAAGCGAGGACGCAAACGTGACAGCGGCCAGAGAGGAACTTGTTGAAGGAGTATAGACGTACTGTGCATGAGATTGTACGACGTTAAGATAGCCCTTGCCCTTGATTGCTTCTTCGATATTTGCATAATGATGTGCACTTTCCAGTGCATCCAGCCGTCCGTCCTGCGTCGCCTGCCCTGCGTCGTAAGTCGTCTGAGTGACAAACCCGGACACGTCAGGAATAGCGGTCTTGTCGGCCTTGTCCGTTTCCAGTTTTGCGATGCTGCCCGCGTGCTCGGTCAGCTCGTTTTCCTGAGATGTGACGCACTCGGAAATGGTCTGCCCGGGGTGTTCGGTTTCCCAGCCGCCGATATTGGTGTTTGCCTTATCGGCGGCGGCCTTGGCGGCGGTGATTTTTGCATCCTGCGCGGCCTGCCCGGTGGTGTATGTTTCGGTTTTCACATACCCGGTCAGATTTTCCGTCACATCGGCGATAGCGTCGCGGTTCTGCTGGATGGCGGTATCCTGTTCAGTGTCCTTGGCCTTGATATTCGCAATCTCGGTCTTGTTGGTGGTGTTGTCACCTTCCAGTACCGTGATGCGGGTTTCATGGTCTGTCAGCTTTGCGGCGTTCTTGGCAATCAGCTTGCCGTTTTCCTGCTCGGCGGCTTTGGCGCGGTTGACTTCCTCGGCGAGTGCGGTGTTTGTCGCGTCGGTCTTAGCGTCCAGCCCATCCAGCCGCCCCTCTGCGGTTGTGGTACGCCGTTCCAAAGCATCCAGACGCCCATCTTGCTGCACATCCTTTTCCTGAATGTGGGCGATTGCATCCCGGTTGGCTTCGATTTTGGCTTCGTCCTCGGTCAGGTCAGAACGCAGACCGGCGATACCGCTTGTGTTTTCCGTGATTTCCTTCTGCTGAGCGGTAAGCCGTGCATCATGGTCTTTCAGCTGTTCGGCATGGTCGGCCAGTTCACGCGCGTTTGCGGCGATGTTCGTGGCGTTGTCCTGAATGTTTTTTGTGTTCTGCGCCAGCTTGGCGTCGATGCCGTCCAGACGGGTATCCTGCTCTGCGTCCTTGTTCTTGAGGGTATCCAGCTGCGTCTGCTGGTCGGCGTCCTTGGCCTTTAACGCCGCAATGTCAGCATCGTACTGCGTGTTCTTGGCGTCGATGGCGTCCAGTCTGCCGTCCTGTTCCACGTCCTTTGCGCGTAGCCCCGCGATATCGGTATCGTGCCCGTCAAGGCGTCTCGCAAGCTCGCTGTCGGTTTTTTTCAGGCCGTCAATGGTCTTAGCCGTCTCGGCGTCTGCGGCCTGCAAAGTGTCGATATCGGCTTCTGCGGCGTCAAGGCGTCCATTCATGTCGGGGAACTGCACCGACCACTTGCCGAACTCGGTCTGCATCGTGGCGAACTCGGTCGAGAAGTTGTTGATAAGCTCGGTAAACTTCTCGTTGTCGCCCGCAAACGCCGTAACCTGCTTGGACAGGTCGGCAACGACCTGTTTCAGCTGGTCGAACTGATAGTTATAGTCCTGAGACTTGACCCAGTAAAGGCCGTTGGAAATGTCAGCGCCGACGGGGACAAAGCACTTGCTGGTGTAGCAGTCGCCGTTATGCACAACGATGGTGAGCGGCTCGTATGCCCGCTCGTTATCCCAAACCACGGGGTCGGCGAACATAGGAACGTACCGTGCACCGATATACTGAGAAGTGCCCGGACGAATCACAGGCGGGGGGCACGGTTTGGGCGGCTGCGGCTTGGGGCAGCAGTCGCCGCCCGGTGCCTTGGGTGCGCAAGAAATGGGAAAATCATTACAGTTATTGCACGACATATTATATCTCCTTTCTTAGTAGTACATGATAAGATGCCCGTATTTCGAATCGCCGGGGGTCAGAATGGTATCGAAATGCAGGAACTCCCACGACTGCGGAACATAAGCCACAAAATGGCCGTCGTCTGTCAGGCCGAAAAAGACGAACTTGCACATGGTGTGAATGATACCGGGCATATTCTCAACTGCCCAGTTCTCGAAATCACCCTTTGCGAAATCGCCCCTTTCCAGCTTGTCGGCAAGTGCATCAAATGCAGTCTTGAGACTTGCCGTGCACTCGTCCAGCCCGTCCAAGTGCTTATCCTGTTCAAGGTCATGCTTACGCAGCAACTCTTCGTTGCAGAGCATCTTTCGCAGCTGGTCTACAATCCAGTATAAATCGTACTGGTAGAGGTTGCCGGGGGCTGCGTATGGTGCGGCGTTCGGGTCGATGAAACTGGTGTTGATATCGCTGTTGCAGCAATCTGCCATGGTTACACCCCCTTGTTAAGGTCTTTCATGTACTGGTCGGCTTTGATGGCATTGGTGGTGTAGCTGTTGTTGTACCACCACGCCACGATAGCAGACACGGTGGTAAACCCTGCTGTTACCAGCTGTTCCAGCTGCTCGCTGTCGATGGGCAGCAAGGGTTTGCCCATAGCCGACAGTACCTGATTTACCAGTGCCAGCAGCAGGCAGGCTGTACGGGCAGCGGTCGCGGCAGAAAATTTGTAGTTACTCATGGTGTAAACTCCCTTCTCTGATAATATATTCCAAATCACCTATACGGTGGTTTGCCACGTTAATTTTTTCCTCGAGAACTGGAACACGGTGCGCGAAATTGTTGTGCTCGCGGACTTCCCGGGTCAGTTCTTCCAATTTTGTGTCGGTTACGGCTTGACTGCGGCTGTTGGCGATAAGTACGCCGATAAGGGTAACAGCCCCTGCAATGACGGCAGAAATAATGCTTTCCACGACGTCACCCCCGTCAATACACATCGAGACAGAACGTCGCGTGATAGCTGTTTGCAATCTGCTCGTAAACAGAATACACGACAGTAACGCGCTCTGCATCAATCATCTGTTGGGTGGTTGTGACGCCTATGTTACCTTGCCGAATCCAGCCGTGATTATACGTCTCGGTAACGTCCTCAGTTCCGCGCTCTTTCTGGTCAGCGTGCCGTATGCTCTTTTCGCGGGTTTCGTCCTGCCTTGTTCCCTTGGTCACCTCGTCGGCCTTGCCCGTCGTGCGGCTGTCGGTCGTCCCGTAGGTTTCGCCGGTGGTCTTACCATCTGCGGTGCCCCATGTTTCGCCGGTCGTCTTACCGTCCGTCGTGCTGTCGGATTTGCTGGTGGTCTTACCGTCTGCGGTGCCCCATGTTTCGCCATGGGTCGTGCCGTCGCTCGTTCCACTCGTAGTTGTGGTACTGTTTCCGGTGCTGGTGGTGTTACCAACGACGTCGGTCGTCTCGTGGTGCTTTCCCTCGGTGGTCGTCTTTAAAGTCTCTTCGGCAACAGTGTGGGACTGGTCGTCCGGCTGATAATCAGGCGCGTTTTCCGGGGAGATATCACGCGTCACCGTCTGGTCTAGGTTTTTGGTGCTGTCGGTTGTCTCGCTGTCGGTTCCGTCAACGGTTGTGTCCGTGACGGTGGTCGTGCTGCTCGTTGTATCGGTCACGGATTTTCCGGTGGTTTCCTCGTGGGTCTTGCCGTCGCTGATACCGTGGGTTTCCTCGTGGCTGGTTCCCTCGCCGGTGGCGTGTGTTTCCTCGTGGCTGGTTCCCTCGCTAGTACCGTGTGTTTCCTCGTGGCGGGTTCCCTCGCTGATACCGTGGGTTTCCTCGTGCCCGGTGCCCTCGGTTGTCTCGTGCCGGTCGCCGGTGGTCAGACTTCCCAACTTGCCCTTGCTCTTGGCGCGGTCGATGGCAGTGCTATCGTTAGTCGTGTCACGGTCGATAGTTCGCACATCTGTGGTGCGTTCGGTTACATCGGTATTCCAAATGGGATTGTATTCTAAGACTGTCGTTTTATACAGCTTTTCCCAGATGGGCATATTTTCGCGCGTCCAGTCCCGAATAGCGTTTATCATCCATCGGGGGTCAGGTCGATATAGGGGTGCAAAACCATGATGCCGACGAATAACGTTTATTGCCAGCTGTCTATCCATGCCCAGCGGCACCATGAATCCTGCGAACAGGTCGGGGGCGAACGCAAGCAATGCTTCTGTGTTCGCCGTCATGCCCATCTGATTAGTCAGACTGCTGTCGTAAATCGGCATTCTTTTCACTCCCTTCTGTACTCAGTTCGGGCGGCTCGTTGATTTCGGCGCGGATGTTAGTGCCGTACATGGAGTTTACGCGTGCCAGAGACTGGTCAAGCGAGATTTTCCATACCTCGCGGCGGTTGAACGTTTCGGCGTCCTGTGACACGCTTTCGTTTACGACAAGCCTTTCCTTTTTGTCCGGCTGCACGCGTATGCCCAGTTCGCGGTAAAAATCGGTTAGGATAGTTCTGCGCACGTCGTACAATTCGGGCAAAATAAAATTCTTTGCCAGTTCTCGGTCAAACTGATATATGGGCAGCTGATACTCTGCGTCCTTTGCGCCCATGGGTTTAGCAAGGTCGGAATTTACTACAACGGCAGGCTTGCCGTTTTCAAGCTGCTGCATGATTGCTTCAATGGTACGTTTCCCCTTGTCGTCCTTGGCAACAGCAGCGTATGCAAACCGACTGTTAATAGCTGCTTGCCGGATAGCCGTTTCTGCCTGTTGCATCTCAACAGCATATTTTTGAATAACATCCCATACACCGCGATAGTCAGGCGTCAGTTTGATAATTTCACACTCCCTGCCGATTTCCAGCGGCCTGTCAAACTGAAAAAACGGAGTGTTGACGACCATACCGCGCGGCTGGAACTGCAACCCGTAGCCGGTCGGCGCGCCCGGCTGCACAACCAGTCCGTAAGTCTTGGTATTGAATACAACCGTATATCCCATGCGCAGCAGCTGATACAGCAGCGCGTCATAGTCCCAGCCGACTTGCCCCAGTCCGGCTTTCGGCAGTCCCGAAAACTTGTAAAGACTGCGCATTCGCTGGAAAAAACTGCGTTCCCAATATCCCAGCACGTCGTTGGAAAAAGACGGTGGACGGAACGCGCCGCACGCGCAGCTGTCGTAATGCCCATTATAACACTGATACATCTTGTATCACCTCTCCTTCATAGTATCACATTTTTGACAGATGTCAATACGTCATTCGATGAATACACCGCCATCCATTGCGCCGTTAATATAGGCTAACTCGGCGCTAGTGGCTCTTTTAGCTTGGCAGGAGAATCCCCGCGTTTGACAATATCCACTTGCCGGGGTCGCAATCTTGAGGACGGGATGCCCATACATTCCCTGAAACGCGGCGTCGTCTGTCGGTGGATAATACAGCAGGCACAGCTTAGCGTCCATGGATTGCAACGCGCCAGCGTTGCCGCCCATACTGCCAACACACTGCGTCACGGGCGGAATAAGCTGCATAATGCTGCTTCCCGCGCTTGATAAAAAGCTGCCAAGCCCCTTGCCGGATTGCCCGGTCTGCAATGCCTGCGTACCGTATCCCATCGGCATATCCATGTCAAGAACTGACGCACTCGCGCTGCTGCTCAGCAGACCGCCACCGACGGACAGGGATGCACCGATAGCGGCAATAGCTGCCGTTGCGGGGGTGTTGATTGCAACATTGCTAGTGCCGATAGCATACGGACTTGAAATGTTTACGGACGAAATGTTACAAGTGTACTCGCCTGCATCGACACGAACGGATACGTCACCGTCCAGAAACGACACGCACCAAGTAACATGAACGCTTGATGCGTTGTTGCACTTATCAACGGGAATGCCCACTGTACCTACGAACGGAACATACAGCAGTATCTGACAGTTCATCCGTTTCCAGTCTGACACAGGCCACGGAATGGCAATATCTGTTTCTTCTTTCATTTTGTTTACGCCCATAACGCCGCCCGTCACTCCCGTGTCATAATTGCCCAAATAAATATTCTGCGTGCCCTGCGGAATAATATTATGCTTGATGGGCAACCATAGGCAACTACGGATACACTCAGTAGCCGCTCCGCCATACAGCAGGTTTTTTGCGGCATATTTAACGACTTTATCCACAGTTGTTTCGGCGGATTCGTATGTTTCGACTGACTCCCCCGAATAGCTACCACCGCCGCCCTCGTAACTCGGATAAGACGTGCTTGCGGATACCGTGGTGCGCTTGGTTTGCGGGTCAGACTTGAGCGCGTCGATATCTTCTTCAATATTCTGCTGTATGCTGTCTATCAGATTGCGCAATTCAGAACGTTTCATTACATATGTCGTTACGCCCCCCTGCTTGCCAACGGCGGAAAGGATATAGCAACCCGTCGCCGCGTCAATGGCTCCGCCATCGACGGCGGCGGTTGCCGTTTTGATGGTCGGGCGCTGCGCCACGTTTTGGCGGCTGTCTGCAATGCGGTATCCGTCGCCAGATGCGTCAAATTCGTTAAACCCGTATAAAATATAGGCTTTCGTTTTTTTGATATCGTCGGAATACGTCGCCAGCGGGTCGATAGTACAAGTAAACTGCCAGTTATTGGCATTTAACGCCGTGATATCTTCAATCCAGTAATAGGCTTCTGTCTCTTCGATATAACAATAATTCCACTTGGGGGCGATGTTAAGCGAATTGTACCGAACATAAAAAACGGGGTGCTCCATTGAACAAGCGCGTTTCATGTAAAACGGGAAAAGGTCGGGCAGCTCGGAAAGCGGCGTGCGCTTGGTGCTGTTCACACGTTTGGACACTATACCAAGATGCGCGTGATAACCATGTTCAATACCTTCATTATGGTCAGCCATGTTTTCTCCCTTCTGTTCCATGTGGAACATTATAAAAGGGGGGCAGGGACTTTTCTCCCTGCCCCTTTACATTCAGTTGGGCTGTTGCCGCTTACGGGCGGTCGGTGTCGGACATATACAGCAGAATTGCGTTCTGCGTCGGATTCTGCGTATAGTTCATTTTCCAGTGGTGTTCCGTGTTGAAGTATTCGCCGGAAATGTTGAACGGGGTGGTATACACGCTGTCCTGATAGTAGGTCGTCGCCATGGTCTTGCGGTCGTACAGCACGCCGACGACGTAATCAAGATTGACAGCGCCGCCCGTCATCTGCTTGCCGGTGTTGACATCGAACTGCGCGGGGACGACAGACACAGCCGACTTGTCGCGGATGTTCTGCCAGAAGTCCACGCCCTCATAGTTGCCGAACGACAGGTAGCCGGGGCCGAAAATGGCAGGATACACCCAGCTGCGGGCGTCGTTGATAAGCGGCTGATACAACAGCAACTTCTGCTCGCTCTTGGGGGTATGGCGCAGCAACTTAAGCTCGTTTCCTGCGTCGTCGGTACACCGGGGCGTCAGATGGTACAGTTCGCTGCTGTTTTCCATCAGGCCGGACGTGGTTTCCAGCCAAGACACGAAAAAGGAAAGAAACTCCTGCAAGTGCGTGGTACGCAGTTCTGCGCTGGTGTAGGTGGTTCCTCGTGCCTTGTTGAACTCGCTGGTAAGGTTGACAACCATTTCGTCTTTGCCGGTATTGTACAGACTGCCGATAAGGTTCATCACCTGCGCGCGGTTCTCGGCGCTCTTCCAGCGGGCGATATCGTTCGCGATTTCGGTCGTCATTGCCGCCATAAACGCCGAAAATTCGCTCTCGCTGGTGAACGCGGTGCGCAGCTGCTCGCGAAACGTGGTATAACGCTGGTTAAGCGTTTTCTGCCCGCCGTAAAACATCTCCAGCGGGTAGCGCTTCCGAATCTTGTACATATCGACACTGTTGCCGTCAACCAGCAGGTCAGGCTGCTGCGCAGTGTTGATAAACTTGGTTTCCTCAAAATCGCTTGCAAAGAAAGCGATTTCGCGGACGAACAGACCCCAAGTCTGATTGTCGGTTTCGATGCTGGTAAACTTACCAGAGTATGCGCGGCTGGAAATGACCGTCCGCGCAATCATGTTAGACAGCGCCTGCAAGGTTCCTTCCATGCTGTAATCCAGACACATCTGCCCCACCTGCACCAGAGATGCGGTGTTAACGGCGGTGATGGTCGGGGTCTGCCCGGTAACTTCTTTCACCAGCGCGTTTGCAATGGTGTAGATATCGGTCGGACGAAACACGGTCATGCCTTTCAGTTCAGGCATATTGGTGCGGCTTTTAGCCATTGATGTTCACCCCCTTTGCAAAGTCTGGACTTTCCGGTGCGGCAGCAGGCTGCACAAGCCCCAAAATGATATCCTCGACGCTAGTCACGGGTTTTACCTCGCCCAGCACACCAGCCTGCGGCGGGGTGCTCATTTTGCCCTGCACAAGTGCGGTCAGGTTCTGCACCTGCTGCGTCAGGGTCGTCATCGGGTCAGGGACGGCAGGCGCCGCCGCCGGGGTGGCAGGTACAGCCGCCGGGGTCTGCACCGGCGGCTGTACGGGGCTTTCCAGCTGCATCATCTGCTTGACCTGTTCGGCGGTAAAACCCATCTTACCAAGAGTGATAATGTCATCGATTTTCATAAAACAAACTCCTTTCATATTGTACAATTATCCATTCCAACGTGCGGAATCTTGCCGCACGTCGATATGGGTAAACGTGCTATAAATACCGATACCGCCGCTAGAGCCAAGATAAGTTTCTGCAATCGCGGCTACTTGGGTTGGGGTCTTGGTGCGGACGGGTCGGCGCTGCTTGTCGTAGTGTCCTACCCAGATATCCGCCGCGCGTCCGTACAAATGCTGAGACTTGTTCGCGCTGCCGGGCAGCGTGCGGTTATAGCTCGCCGTCCGAAATGCACTGTTGATATGGACGGCTTCACCGTCGCAGTGCCTGCGGATGCTTTCTAACAACGCGACAAGTTTTGGGTCTACGGCTACAAAATCTTGCCCATCCTTACACGCAAACTCATGCAGCCGGAAATGCTCAGACAGCTTAACGTCGCCGTCGATGCTCAGATAATACACATCTGCCATAGTATCACCCCCTTTCTGTTTCCAAGTGCCTTAGAGGGATACGCGCCTTTTGTACGGCGCTATTGCCTGCATTCTAAGGCACTTGGAAACGCGGGGGCGTGGAACAAGAGAAACCAGCCGCGCACCCTTCCGGGGTGCTCTTGTTGTGCGGCTCCCCCGCAACCTTATAATAACACAGATATTATTTGTCGTCAATATCCAGATAAGTGCGGGTCTTGAGCAGCGCGGCGATGGTTTCAAAATCGACCTGCCCTAACATACACATAGCGCGAAACTCGGGGTGATTTGTCTCTAACAATAAAGAACTCTGCGGGGTATCTTTATAATGCTCGTGCTGTTGGTGCGGCGAATTGCACACATAATAGTGCGTTGCGTCCATTTGATAAACGTACAATCCGCAGAAATCAAACAAAGGTTTCATACCGTTTAATGCCCGGGGGCGTACGTTCTCAAGATTGTTATACACAAACTTGTTTTCCATTGCCATCTGATAAAAGTCGCCCTTGCCCGCAAGATGTTTCATAAGGGCAGTTTGCTTGCGCTTGCTCGTCACGTTGTCAGAATGCGGCATACATACTAAAACGCCCGTGTCTGTCATGATATATTCTCGGTTCGTCCGCGTCATTTTGCTGATAATTTCAATCAACCCAAGTTCTTGCAAAACTGGACTTGAAATATCAAACGCATTCGCAAGCAGCCATAACCGCAGCGGGGGCTTTCCATCCAGTTCGCGGTTGCCGCAGATGGTAACATAAGCGTTAAGCACGGCTTCTCCTTCCGCCTTGCGCTTTGCCGCAATTCGTTCCGGGATAAACTCGTCGTATACCACATCTGAAAACGCGCTGCCGTCAAATCCGCGAACGGTCGCAATCGACGGCAACGCCATACCAACGGCGACGCGCTTATCAAGTGCCCATTTATCATCTGCAACTTGCCGCTTAGTACCAATGGCGTATGTTATTTTTCCCGCTTTCTGAATCCCAATATCATACCCTACTTTTTGCAGAGGGGTAAAGGGATTTAAGTCGGGGTCTGCTGCAATGGCCTGCAACTCGTTCGAGGTGCGACGCAAATAAAGAAAATATTTCCCCTTGTCAAGCATATATTTAAGTGTGCCAAACGTTTTACCAACTTGACGCTTACCTATAATAACGATACACCAAGCGCCTGTTGCAGCAAGAGCCGGAATGTTAATCCATCCCGGCTCTTCGTACAACTCAAGCGCAATGTCATTTTTGCGCTTGCTCATGTATTATACCTCGCACTCGGTCATGTTCTCGTCGTATGCCTTACGCACGGCGGCTTCGACGGCCTTGCTTGCTGCGTCATCCATGTAAATGCGGTAGTTATCGTAATAACTACCGTCCTTGCCCTTGGTCGCAGACGGCGAAATGAACGCCCCCTTCTGCCCTTCAACCAGCCGCATACTGTACAAATCGATACCGTACAGACGCAAGGTAAACGTGAGACAGTTATCGGCAACCTGCCGAATGTTGCGGACAGCTGCGTGCAGGTCGTGCAGCATATCGACAGTTACACGGGGCTGGTCGGTGGACTTCTTCTGATAGGATGCGTTCTTGCTCTTGTTGAATGCCATAATAGTACTCCTTTTCTGTCAGTCAGTGTTCCACATGGAACATATTATTTTGCTGCGATGGTACGCAGCAGGTCGATGATAGTATCCTGCTTGCTTTCGATATTCAGCAGGTGCGAAACGACGTTATTTTCAATTTTCTGCATCTCCTGCAACGTCGCAAGCTGGTCGGCGCTCTGGTCACTGTAATGCTCGAAAAAGCTTGTCAGACCTTCCAGCAAATCATGCAACTTATTGTTGATATCCTGCATCTTCTGTTTCACCCCCTTCCGGTTCTGGTTCCGGTGGAATCAACGCGGGGTCGATATAGGACGGCTTGCCAACGTACACGCTTGAACTCTTGGTGCTCCCATGCTGCTGCGCCTGAATGCACAACAGAATAAGCTTTTGCCATGCGCTTGCCATCAGAAACACCAGCGGATAAGGAACTGCTTGCCGGTCGGCGTCGCCTTTTCGGGGTAAAGCGCCGACGGCTTGTCAGGCCATACGTCCGCGATATGATGGTCAAGCAGAATCAACTCGTTTTCGACCTGCGCAAGGTTCCTGCCGCCCCATTCCTGAGGGTCGAACGTGGGGGCGAACGGAAAACCTTCTCGTGCAGCCTGCGTAAAAGCATCGTGAGGGATGGGCTGCTGTGCATCCAGACCCTTCACGGCGTTTACAAGGGTCTTTGTGTCGTCGGCGCTCTGATACACATACACCAACCCGGCGACGCTGCCGCCGATGGTTTCATACATGGACACGACTGCAATAGTTGCCGCCATCTTACAGCACCTCACTATCCGACGGAAGTCCCAGCCGTACGGACAACGCTACCGCGTCGGATGCGTCGCCCGGCTTCATGTTCAGCTCGAACGAATGCCGCTCAAAATCGTACAGTCGGCACACGTCGGGGTGCACCTCATCCAGCCGCTTCACCAGCTCCGCGCGGGTCTTGACATCAAAAACAATGATATCAGTGATACCCAGCTCGGTTTTTGCAACAGCTGCCATGTAATAACCTTTGAGTTTCATAATGTTCTTCCTTTCTATCTGTCTGTGTTTGTTCGTGGGTTTCCCCATCACTATAATACCACAACGGGGGTGCCAATGTGTTAACAAGCTATGAACAATTCGTGAACAATTCGTGAACTTATCCCATTATCTCGCCATCGTAGAGCAGGCTGCGCGGGTCATTTACACGGTATTCGCGGGGCGTCATGACAACCCATGACGCGGACACGGTAGGGCGGGCAAAATCGGTGCGGGCATGAATGGGGGCATCGTGGTAGGCAAGACACTGCCCGCCTGCGTCTGCGATATATAGGCCGTCGCGCAAATTATCAATGCTGCCGCCAAGAGCCTGCACGCCTTGCTTTTTGCCAACGCCTGCGATGGTGCTTTCAATTTTTCCGTCGGCTGTCCTGCACGCATAGCACTTGGCGTGCAAGAAACGAAACTCAGTCATGCCGTACCGGTCGGCGGGGTGTTCGTCCTCTGCAACCCCGATACAGACAGTGCTGCCGTCCTTGCGCGTCACAACGCAGTTCTGTGCGGCACACTGTGCGCGGACAGTATCGTTGTATGCTTCAACGACGGCAATTTTCTCACCGACGTACTTGCAACTATCCGTGTCCCAGTATATGACTTTTTCCCAGCCGACGATTTTTAACAGGTTCCACAGTTTCAGTCGAGACAGAGAAGCCGTCCACAACCCCCACAAAAACGGGAACTTCCGCTCCTGCGCCTTTTTTACCTCGTCCTCGGTCTTAGATTCCAGATTTTCCTGCCATCCATGGTGCACATTTTCCATGCCATCGTCAAGGATGTTACACTGGTATTCATCCCGGATAGTTTTCTGAGCGCACGCGCCGAAAATCGTGTTGACACAGATTTTCGCAAACGCATAATCTGGACTGCCCTTCTCGCTTTCCTTGACACGAAACTTCTCGTAAATGACTTTACGGAAAGATTCCGGGAGATAGTCAAGCCGAAACATGACGGTATCTAATGCCGTTATACTATCATAAGTATAGCCGTCCGTGATGCGTTGATAGTCGTTACTGTCTGCGTATACATACAGCGCTTTCGCGTCTAGCACTCGCCCATTGTCAAGCTCCCCCAAACCTATAATATCAGGGCATTTGCTCAGACTAATACAAGGGTCTGGACAGTCAGGCTTTACACACAGATTGATAATAACTAGTTTTGCTATCCAACCATAACCACCACGAATAAGCCCTTTTAACGCCTTTTCGTCCAGTTCTTCCGGTATCGTTTCCGGCTTACCTGCCGGAAATTTCCATAAAAGCTGCTGCGACGGATGTGCGCTTTTAAAATCGTAACTGTTGCAATCATGATATGTTTTTCCAGCTCGCCATCTTGTACCGTGTGTATCACCGCCTGCCATACAGTTATATGCAAGTGCGGTCTGGTGCTTGTCAAGTTTAAGGGCGGATATCGCGGTTTGGCACTTTACATCCCCGTGTATGCTCTTGCGTACTTCCTCTATAACCAGTGCTGTGTTTGTGTAGGGGATAGTAGCCTGATTGTAGCCGCGCTCAGTCTTTAGCCGCTCTATTGCTTCCCACAAACCTAACACATCATTAACACAATATGCAAGTTCTTGCTCTGTCAATGCTGTATCAGGGGTGCGATATACAGTATAATCTAAATCGCCGACAAGCTTTGCGTGTTTACAACCTTCTGTTGCCCTTGCCAAGGATTTCTGAAATAACTTTAAACTGTCCCTAAATTCTATACCGTTTTCATACCTCAGATACAAGGGTTTACGGCTCTTTGTATATAGGCTATCGGCAAGCCCCCAGCGGCTTGATAGCATCTGTGCAATATACTGGTGCTCATATCCCAAATTATGGACGTACACAACAAGGCGACGCTTGCTTGATACACGCCACCTATCAACCAGCGTTTCCAACACATTGCACCAGTCCTCAAAATACCGGGGGACGATAACCGCACCGCCTACACAAGTTTGCCAAGAATATGCAAAACCGTCAGTTTCCGTATTCGTCGTTTCAACGTCAAATGTACAAGTGATATCTATATATTTCTGCTGATACCTGCTGCGGCTATGAGTGCCCTTGCTCGCAATTTTTGGCTTACCGACAATACCAAGTATTTCCTGCACCGTATCACATATCTTATCACCGTTGCATTGATGCATTGTTATTCTCTCCTATGCATAAGATAATCAACCAGCTGCTTACCTTTTGAGGGGTAATGTTCTTGACGGTTCCACTCTTCAATCATTTCTTGCAACACGTCCGTGTTGTTCTGCGTGATAGCCTGATATGCAACGTCCGATGAAAGCAACCCTTCACGCACCTTTGCAAAAAACTTTTCGACCCATACCGCCCATTGGTCGATGCTGCCGGAAAAGCCTGCCCCCTTGGCGGTATCGTAGCCCTTGGCACGGGCGGCTTTAACGCCTGTCGGCGTACTGGTTTTGAGCGTCATATATTCGCGCAGCTGCGCGGCTTGGTGACGCAGCGTCATAATATCACCCTTGGGACGCTCATTGAAACGGGGACGCTCCTTGCCGGTAGTGCTTTGCGCGTACTTGTATGCACGACTTTCCATCGACAAACCCTTTTGCTCAAGACTGCGCAAACGCTGGTTTGCCGCCTTGGCAGCTTTTCGGACGATGCGTTGCAATTCCTCGCGGCTTGCCTTGCTCAGGTCGTCCACGTCGCCCGCGTAATGCTCCCAGCTTAACGGCTGGTATTTTGGCAGCTTGGCGACGTTTGCCGCCTGTTTGGCTGTCATTTTTGCTTTATTTTTTCCTGCCATGCTTGCACCCCCAAATCAACCAGCGAAAAACAACCACCGGAAAAACCAAAAACATACCAATCAGAAACGCAGCCCACAGCCACAGAATAACCAATATCGCCGCCTGCATTATTTTCTCCTTTCCATCGTAAGCCGAAAACCGCTCTCGACTTCTTCTAACGTGCATTCCGCATAAATGCGCAAAGCATTGTACAAATCGCGGACATCAGACGAACGACGGCACATCATCGACGCCGCAAAAACCTTGCCCTTCTTGTCCTTGACATACAGATGCACAAACTTAACGTTTCGGTCTTTCATTCTCGAAACTCCTTTCATAATTCATAATGCCTGCATTAGTTGCATAGACTGTCAATGTATCATTCGACATATTGTAGCACGCCTTGCGGATATCCATATCCTTTTCTTCACGGTCTAGCAGGCAATATGCGTTGGCGTATATCACGCTGCCGCCGTACAGACAACGGCAACGTGTATTACGAGTACAGCCCGCCGTCATTCGCCAGTAAATTTGCAATGTCATATTGTGCACTCCTTTCTAGGTTTATTCCCTACCACTATTATACCACAACACGCGGCAGCAATTGTTAACAAAGTATGAACTTTTCACCTCATGACACTAAAGTAAGTGCAGCCTTACCGTGAACACC
>ERZ1034897.718-NODE-718-length-15302-cov-21.701777_pt1 | contig 15302 bp, 14 predicted proteins | sample MGYA00520629_ERZ1034897 | MGnify/ENA primary metagenome ERZ1034897 (study PRJEB33766, sample SAMN09781789) | gut metagenome | biome: gut microbiome | host: Homo sapiens | place: Madagascar | study: EMG produced TPA metagenomics assembly of the PRJNA485056 data... | reverse complement strand
CTGGTCAGCCAATACACTTGGCAGGTAGCAAGAATCCCCTGACTTTAGGCATGGGGAGTGTCAAAAATGTGTGTCTAATGCATAATCCCTTATAATGATTCGCTTTTGCTGCTTTTATACATTTTCTATTCTTTTTTTGTTAATGGTGGAGCTTATTTTTTGTTAAGTTGTCGTGAATCGTAAACTACTTGAAACTCCTCACAAAGAATTCTTGTTTGTCCATTGAATTTAGTTTTAGTTTCTTCAAATTCTTTTGTAAAGAATTCTTCATGAACCGCTCTCCAATATGCAAGACTTCTGTCTCCTTCCCCTTCCTTGTAAGCATGTTCCTCTGATACTTCATTAAACGGAACGACTGTAGTCTTAGTGGTTTGAATAATACAAATTGCTTCATCCTTTGAGTTTAAAATAACACTATAATCACCTGGCTGTGGTAATGGCTCTTCTTCTCCTTCCATAAAATATAAATCATATGCGGATGCAGTTGCAGTCTTGATTCTCTTTAATACAAGGTCTGCCAGCTGATCAGGTGCATCTAAAAATCCCCATGCGCTATAAGGAGTATCAATATCTATATTCTCTTTCTCACAATATGCTTTCCATAATTCTTCTGCTCTCATAATTCTCCAATCTGCAAATCACGATTTGCATAACAGCACTCTAACATATGTTGATAAAAAATACTATTGCCCAACTAAGGTCTACCAGATTACTCTGATAGACTCAGCTAACAAGCTTTTGAACTGGGACTACTTGATTTTCTAATTGTTTAAGCAATTCATGAAATGCATAATTATACTGTTTTGATATTAGATACCCAAAGGTAAATAGGGACTTAAATTTCTAATGGTGTTAAAACAATAGAACCATCAAATCCACTTAATGAAATTGTGTATGTTTGAACTTGATCTTTGTATTCAAACTGGATTGCGATATTTGGAATGGTAGATTCTAAATATGTTGTTAAACAAAGCGGATGTGCTGGATCAAGAGTATCAATTGTGTGAATCTTTTTTGTTTTGAATTCTTCTGCTGTGTATTCCACGGAAAGAAGTTTTATGTTTTTGAGTGGAGCAACTGGTGTGAGAAGAATTTGTTCTGCGGAAGCATCGACAACATATTCTTCATATGTTTTGTATTTACTTAAATCTCGATCTTTAGCCCAATCTGCACGAAGTCCAATATCGTAATTCTCAATAGAATTATAGTCATTTGTATATTCAATGAGTGCATATGTCATTTGATCGTGAATGAAATCATCTTCTGTGATGGAAATTTTTTCTGAATTAGAAATATCTAGATTTCCAGTTGTGTTTTTGTAGAACGTATTGTGATCTTTTGTGAAAAAGAATTCTTTCCATTTCAGCTTTCCTTTTTCTAGATGGAAAATACCATAATGGCTTGCACCATCTGCTTCTGTACTGCCATAGAAAAATGCATTTTCATCAAAACGGAATGCATATGCTGGCGAAATGACATCTAATAATAGATTTACTTCATTGTTATCGATTGCATAGATTGCATAGACATCATTTGTGTAAACTTCACCATTATCAAATTTTCTGATTTCTCCAATGATGCATTCATCTGTACCATCATGATCCACATTTTCTACAGAATATCCAACTGCACTTTTGACATTGAAGATTTCATCATCACTCATCAATTCTTTGACTTTCGCAAAACCACCTTTTGTGGCAATTTTTGTTCCTTCTATGACTGCAGAATATGTATCTAATGTTTCTGTGTAATCTGCTTGCACAATTAGCTGTGGTGCTGGTGTTTGTTTTGCGGGTGGAAAGTGTGCTGCTGAAGAAGCAGTAGAAGATTTAGAAGGTGTTTTAGATGCGCATGAAACTAAGAACATGCATAAACATAAACTAAGCTTTTTCATGATTCGACCTCCATAACCGTAGGAATCGGTTTTCTGTGATTTCTTGCTTTGCGTAATTCACTGCAAAAATCTTTTGGTATTTTAACAATGTCCTGTTCACGAACATATTCGCGAATGATGATCTCGCCTCTGCCATCGTATTCCATGATTGTATCTGAAAGAATTGGAATGTCATTTTCTTCGTGATAGATCATTTCTCCTGTTTCGTAACAGATATATGGAAAATTTAATCTTTGTTCAATGGTATATTTACTTGAACCACAGGGCGTGACGAGCGTGAATGGGTTGAATCGAATTACTGTACGATCAGATGTACTGATCCATTTTCCGTATAGATCATGTATATTCATAAATTGTCTCCCTTATTTATTGTGTTGGAATTACAGTATCTTTCTAACCATATTGTACAAGAAAATGTTAAGAAATGTTAATTTGTTATGAAGAAAAGAAAAAGGTATCATAATTGTGATGAAAAAGTTTAAACACAAGAAGAAAAAACATCTGAAACGCTGGGTGAAAATATTGATTGTTTTTTTGTTGCTGGTACCTTGCTTCTTTTTTGCAAAAGATGTGTATGCGGAATATTATCCATTTACATCCATTATAGATGAATCGGATCCGACAAAAGAAATCAGCTATTCTGCAATTGGCCATACGTTTGTGGATGGAAATAAAGAAGCTTTGAAAAATCATGTGTTTGTGGTAAAGACAAATAAAGAACAGACATATTCTGTTCGTAGTGATGAAAATGGACAGCTTGTGAGAGGCTTGTTCCAGGATGGAGAGAAATATCATTTGTATGATGATAATGGATATTTGATGACTTCTGATTGTAGTGTAGATGGTGTGAAATATAAAATACATGAAGATGGGAATGTTTTTCATCATGAATGGGATGATGAGTTCTGGTATGAACAGGGACAAATTGCCGGGAAAGATGAAGATCGTCTTGTTTTTGTGAAGGGTGAAAAAGGTTTTTATTGTCTGAATCATCAGGATGGTGGAAAGAGGAAAGTGAATTCTTCCGTTGTATTGAATGATGGACGTGAAGTTCGTTTTGATGAAAATGGAAATATTGTTTCGAATGAAGTGTATGCCGCCAATCGGTATTATTTTCCAGTTTCAGAAGCAAATGAAGAGGCAGATGAAACGTATTCTGTACCAGTAAGTAAATATGTGAAAGATACAAGTGTTGATGGCATTCGTTTGATCAATCATCGCGGGTATCATGTGAATGCACCTGAAAATACATTGGCTGCATATATTGAAAGTAAAAAGATGAATTATCAATATGTGGAAACAGATGTACAGCTAACAAGTGATGAAGTACCGGTTTTATTACATAATCCTACGTTATCTCATATGGCGGGAATCAATGTAGCGATTGATTCTATCACGGAAGAAGAAGCAAAACAATTTGATCTGCGTGGGCAGACAATTACATCCTTGGAAGAATTTATAGCGTATTGTAAAGCAAATCTCATTACACCTTATATTGAGCTGAAAACAGAAACAATTCATTCTGAAGATCAGGTAAAGATGATTTTTGATATTGTCGAAAAATATGAGATGGTTGGAAAAGTGGAATGGATTTCCTTTTCTAGTGAATTGCTGCGTATGGTTGCACAGTATGATCAGACAGATATGCTTGGCTATTTAGCTGGAAGCAAAAGTGATGTATCTGATATTCAATCAAATGTGAAAGCAATGAAAGAAGATGGGTGCAATGTCTTTTTAGATGTGCATTATGCTACACAGATGTCATACCTGGATTTCTGTAAAGAAAATGATATTCCATTAGAATTGTGGGGGATTAATAGTATAGATGTAATGAATACGTTAGATGGATACATTACGGGCGTTACAACAGATACAATCAGAAATTGAAGGAATTTCAGGGAATTTTGGAAAAAATTGTGAATATGTAAGTATAGGAGGCTTACATATGGGCAATAAAATGAAACCATTTGATGAATTATCTTTCTCGGATAATTACATGTTTACAATTGTTTTAGAGGATCAAAGGAATTTGAATATCGCAAAAGGAATTGTAGAACTGGCTTTGGGAAAAAAGTGAAAGATATTCGAATTGCGGGAGTTGAAAAGCATGTTCAGGCAAGATATGGTGGAAAAATCACACGTTTTGATGTTTTGTTAGAAGGGGAAGATTCTTATATCGATGTCGAAATGCAAGTGAGAAAGTTATTGAATTTTCCACTACGTTCAAGAATGTACCATTCGCAAATGGATGCAAAGTACGTAAAAGCTGGTGATTATCAGAATATGAAGAAAAGTATTGTGATCTTCATTTGTCTGGAAGATTATTTTGGAATGAGACTTCCAAGATATACATTTGCTTCTATGTGTGTAGAATGTTCAGAATTGATTCTTGAAGATAAACGTTTTACAATTTTCTTAAATCCAGACAGTGATACAGAGGATTCGCAATTGTATTTCTTTCTGATGTTTTTGAAAAAAAGAATTGCGAAGGATGCATTTACAAAAACAATTGAAAAAGCTGTTGCCACTGTCAAGAAAGACGAAAGTGCAAGGTTAGATTACATGAATTTAGATGAATATTTAGATGCATTGGTTGATGAAGAAAAAGCAAAAAGTTTAAAAGAAGGAATTGAAGCTGGAAAAGCACAAGGCTTGCAGGAAGGAAAAGCGCAAGGTCTTCAGCAATCAAAAATAGAGGTAGCAAAAAAGATGCTTTCAAAAGGGATGCCACTAGATCTGATTGTAGAAATGACAGGATTGAGTGAAGAAGAAATAAAAAAGTTGTAAATACAAAATAAACACGTGTCCAGAATTTGAACACGTGTTTTGTAATTTAACAGATTTTTCTGATCCAGCCTTCTGGAGCTTCAATCTTTCCAGATTGAATGCCTGTGATTGTATCGTATAGTTTGGACACAACTTCACCAGCTTTTTCCATGCCGGATGGGAATTCAATCACTTCATCGTGATTAACGATTTTTCCTACAGGAGAAATAACTGCAGCTGTACCACAGAGAGCACATTCTTTGAAATTCTTGATTTCATCATAGCGTACAGGTCTTTCATCAACTTTCAGATTTAAGTAATGCTCTGCAATGTAAACAATAGAGCGTCTAGTAATAGATGGAAGAATGGAATCACTCTTTGGTACGACAAGATTTCCATCTTTATCAACAAAGATAACATTGCTTCCGCCAGTTTCTTCAACGTATGTTCTTGTTGCAGGATCCAGGTATAGGTTTTCAGCATATCCGTTAGAGTGTGCAATAACAGAGGAATGCAAACTCATCGCATAGTTCAAGCCAGCCTTAACAGCTCCTGTTCCTCTAGGTGCAGCACGATCAAAGTCGGATACTTGAATGGCAATTGGTGTTGCACCGCCTTTGTAGTATGGACCTACAGGTGTTGTGAATACACGGAATTGATATTCGTCTGCTGGAGAGACACCAATAACAATGCCTGTAGCGAACTCGTATGGACGAATATAGAGTGATGCACCACTGCCATATGGAGGTACCCAGTCAATATTTGCTTTAACGACTTCATCAATTGCCTTTAAGAATAATTCCTTTGGTACAGAAGGCATTTCAATTCGCTGAGCAGAATTATACATTCTTTCAGCATTCATATCAGGACGGAAACATACAACACTTCCATCTTCCCATGTGTATGCTTTCATGCCTTCAAATACCTGCTGGCAATATTGAAGCATGCCTGCAGATTCATTCAATGTAACAGTTGGATCATCAATCAAAGATCCTTCATCCCATTTGCCATCTTTAAAGTTTGCGACAAATCTTTTATCTGTTTGTCTGTATTTGAAACCAATGTTTCCCCAATCTAAATCTTTCTTTGTCATATTAAGCTGCCTGCTTTCCGTCCTTTCCAACTTTTACTGTTTCTGGAGTTTTTCCAATAGATACTAGAATCTTAACACAATGCACTGCGACAATAACTGCCAGTACAACTAAGAATACTGCAACGATAAGCTGTAAACCATTGACGAGGAATACTGCTGTACCTGCCATGTATGCTTTTACGTTTGTGATGACATTCAATACAATCGCTGTAAATGTTACGCAGAACATGAAGATCATAGGGAAATAGAACATCCATGATTTTCTGTTTGTTGCTTTCATGAATACAGCAATAGAAATCAATACAAGAGCACCAAGTAACTGGTTAGCACTTCCAAATAATGCCCATACGTTTGAATAGCCTCCTAAGCATAATACATATCCTAAAAATAATGTAATTGCTGTAGCGAAATACTGGTTTGTAACAACTTTTTTCCATGCTGGCATTACAGAAGGATCTTCGTCGTCTGAAGTAAATAATTCCTGGAAGGAGAGGCTTCCAATTCTGCCTACGGAATCAAGTGTGTAGAATGCTAATGCGGAGATGCACATTGTCATAAATACGTTGGCAACACTTGCTGGAATACCAACATTTTCCAGAAATCCTGCTACGCCTTGAGAGAAGATCTGGAATGGTGTTAATCCACTAGGTACTGCACCATTTACAGCAACTGCACCAACAACGATCAGTGAGATGACACCTAATAATGTTTCAAGGATCATTGCACCATAACCAACGGGCAGCATATCATTTTCATTTGAAACTGTCTTGGAAGATGTTCCTGAGGATACAAGTGAATGGAATCCTGAGATTGCACCACACGCAACAGTTACGAAAAGTGTAGGGAACATATATGTTTTTGCACCTGCATCACTTGTTAATACGAAACCATTGAATGCATTTAATTTCATTTCTGGATGTCCTGTAAATACGCCAACGACACCACCAATGATCATTCCAAGGAACATGAATGTTGTCATATAGTCTCTAGGCTGCATGAGTAACCACATAGGAGCCACTGCAGCAATAAACAGGTAAGCCATGATGACGTAGTTCCATTGAGAAGCTGTTAAGTAAACTGGCATTTTCATACCAGCAGCAAACATAAATACAATGAATGCTAATGAGATAACAATTTTATGCCATTCTTTTAAATTTGGAAATTTCTTCTGAATCAAACCAAATACGATTGCACAACCTACAAATAAGAATGAAATTGTAGCTGCAGCGGCACCATTGAAGTTTTGTGTCACTGCACCATCACTTCCTGTAACAAAACCATTAAATGTGGAAGATGTCATAGAAGTAAATGCGGCAATAACAAGCAATGAGAATAGCCAGCAGAATAATGTAAAGAATTGACGGCCTTTTTTACCAATGTATTTTTCAATGATCAAGCCAATGGATTTGCCATCGTTTTTCACAGAAGCATACAAAGCTGAGAAGTCTTGTACTGCACCAAAGAAGATACCACCAATCAATAGCCAAAGAAGTGCTGGTACCCAACCAAACACTGCAGCTAGAATTGGACCTTGTACAGGACCGGCACCTGCAATGGATGAAAACTGGTGAGCAAATACTGTCAGTCTGCTTGCTGGTGCATAATCCTTTCCATCATTGTGTCTAACAGCAGGTGTGTCTGCTTTTGGATCAACGCCCCACGTTTTAGCAAGCCAGCGTCCGTAGAGTAAGTAGCCAGCCAATAATGCTACGGCTGCGAACAATAAGATAAATAAGCTGTTCATTTCATTTCCCCTTTTTGCCATTTTGGCATCTTATATGAAACTGAATCATTAGTAACAAAAAAGCCTTCGCCTGCTGCATCTAAGAAGGATGCAAAGACGAAAGCTACGTAATCTTCCGCGGTACCACTTTGCTTGTTAGTCAAATACCAACCACTTTTTTCTCGTCCAACAACGAGTACCCTGATATCGGAGGGACCCGGCGCATCTTACTTGATTCAGAGCGCTGCTCACAGAGGATACTATAATCTGATTTCCTTATTGCCTTTCACCGTATGGCAACTCTCTTGTAAAGTTCTATCAGATATAGCGTGTTCTGATCAAAGCGTTAAGTTGTTCAGTGCGCTACTCCCAGATGAGACTTCATTTCTCTTGCTTATCTGCCTTACACCAGCCGGCAGTTCTCTAAGAAGCTTGATGAAGTGAAGTATGTTCTGTTCACTGCGTTTCAGTTTCTACGATGACTATAGTAAAGCAATGAAAAAACTAAGTCAATTATTTTCAGAAAACTCTTGCTAAAATATTTACATAATTGTGAAAGGCTTTTCAAAAAGAAAAAAGGAAGAAATTAATCTTCCTTTTCAACAAATTCAGCATCAACAACTTCAGTTTCATTAGAATACTTTTCAGGATGATCTAAAATATCCATGAATTCTTCACCTGTAATTGTTTCTTTTTCATATAGATAATTTGCGATACGATCAAGATCTTCTCTATGATCTTCCAATAGCTTCTTTGCCTTATCGTGTTGTTTCTTGATCAATGCAACAACTTGCTGATCAATTTGAGAAGCAGTTGTATCTGAACAAGCTAGACTTGCATCTCCACCTAAATACTTATTATTGATAGATTCCATTGCTACCATGTCAAAATCGTCTGACATACCATATTGAGAAATCATTGCACGAGCAATCTTTGTTGCCTGCTCGATATCATTAGATGCACCTGTTGTAATACGTCCAAATACAACTTCTTCTGCGGCTCTGCCGCCAGTAAATGTTGCGATACGATTTTCCAGCTCTTCTTTTGTATAGAGGTAATGGTTGCCTTCTTCTACCTGCATTGTATAACCTAATGCACCAGAAGTTCTTGGAATAATTGTAATCTTCTGTACAGGTGCTGAATGTGTCTGTAAAGCTGCGACAAGTGCATGACCAACTTCATGATAAGAGACAGTTTTCTTTTCTTCATCGGAAAGAATTGCATTCTTTTTCTGATATCCAGCAAATACAACTTCGATACTGTCTTCTAGATCTTTTTGTGTGACACAGTTTCTTCTTTCTCTAACTGCCTTTAATGCAGCTTCATTGACAATGTTGGCTAGTTCAGCACCAGATGCACCAGATGCCATTCTTGCAATCATGTTGAAGTCGATATTGCCATCTGTTTTCACTTTCTTTGCATGTACTTTCAGGATATCTTCTCTGCCTTGCAAATCTGGAAGTTCTACAGGAACTCTTCTATCAAATCTGCCTGGTCTTAACAGGGCAGGGTCTAGATTTTCTGGTCTATTTGTAGCGGCTAAGATAATAACACCACTGTTTCCTTCAAATCCATCCATTTCAGTCAATAACTGGTTGAGTGTCTGTTCTCTTTCATCATTTCCACCCATACCACTTGCATTTCTCTTTCCACCGATGGCATCAATTTCATCGATGAATACGATACATGGTGCTTTCTCTTTTGCCTGTTTGAATAAGTCTCTGACTTTAGAAGCACCCATACCTACAAATAATTCAACGAATTCACTACCTGAGATGGAGAAGAATGGAACATTACTTTCTCCGGCAACAGCTTTTGCAAGCATTGTTTTACCAGTTCCAGGAGGGCCAACAAGCAAGATGCCTTTTGGCATTGTTGCACCAATATCTTTGTACATGCCTGGATTTTTTAGATACGTAACAATTTCCTGTAATGATTCTTTGGCTTCATCTTCACCGGCGACATCACTGAAACGAATGCTTTGTTTATTTTTGTCATAAACACGTGCGTTGCTTTTGCCTATGCCAAACATGTTGCCGCCCATAGGCATGCCGCCACCTTTGCTTCCTCTAGCCATCATTGAACGTAATAGAAGTGTTGCAAAGAAGATTGGGATGATCCATCCAATTAAAAATTGCAGGAATGGGGAAGTTTCTTCAACAATTTCTGCCGTAAAGTCAACGTTGTGTTCTTCTAGACGTGTCATCAGATCAGGGTCATTGAATTTACCTGTGCGGTAGACTGTTTTGCTGTCTTTTAACATGTATAGAATCTGGTTGCTTTGTTCCTGTACTTCTTTTACGTTTCCGTTGTTTGTTTCTTTTACGAATGTGGAATAATTCGCATCTTCTATCTGCGCTGTTTTCATGAATGGAACCATGACAAGATTTAACATGGCTAATACTAGCATGACAACTGCATAGTAATAGATGATTGGTTTTTTTGGCTTATTTGAGTTGTTTTTATTGTTATTTGGGTTCAAATCGATCACCTCATTTCAATGTTATTATATATTAGCACAGCTACTTCTAGAGTGCTAATTTTTGCGTGAATTTTTACTGAACAATTATGTGCAAATGTCAAAAATGCGTGCTATGATTGAGTTAGAAATGGAGCATATTTAATATGACAAATAAGATAATTACGATTTCCCGTCAGTTTGGAAGTGGCGGAAGAACAGTTGGTAAACTGGTAGCTGAAAAGCTGGGAATTCCATGTTATGACAGCCAGATCATTTCAGAAATTGCAAAAAAGAGCGGCTTTGCGGAAGAATACATCAAAGAAAATGGAGAATATATGGAAAGTACAGGATTCTTCGCTTCTTTGGGAAATGTTGGGTACTATGGTCAAAGCAATCAATTAACAATCTGGAGTGAACAGTGTCGTATCATTAAAGAACTTGCAGAAAAAGGGGACTGTGTAATTGTTGGAAGATGTGCAGACTATGTACTGAAAGATGCTGATGTATCTTTGTTGAAAACATTTATTTATGCAGATATGGATTTTCGTGCAAAAAGAATTGTTGAACAATATGGTGAATCAAATATCAATCCTGAGAAGAGATTGAAAGACAAAGATAAGAAAAGAGCAGCATACTATGAAATCTATACAGATCAGAAGTTTGGTAATCCATTGAACTATGATTTGTGTTTGAAGAGTTCTTCCTTATCTGTTGAAAGATGTGCAGATATCATTGCGGAAGAGTACAATAGAAAGTAATAAAAAAATCACTGAGAAGTGATTTTTTTACTTTAGATCTTTAAAATTTGTTGTTAAGACAATTAAGAAACTAACTGCCATTGTTAATCCAGCGAATAATTTTGTATACCAAGGGAATTGACCAATCATGCATACAATAAATGCCAGTGCAAACAATACCAGCAAAAATACTTTTTTTACCATGGAAATCTCCTTTAAACATGTATCATTATACAAGAAATGAAAACAATAGTGTTATATATGTTATAATCAAGCGTGCAGCTATCTCACTAGCTCAGCTGGATAGAGCGTTCGCCTCTTAAGCCCATGCGAGGTAATGATTTTTTTCCTAAGCACGAGTTTCAGGTTTTGTAGTAAAATCTTATATATAGTTCGGTAGCTCAGTTGGATAGAGCATCCGCCTCCTAAGCGGAAGGTCGTGGGTTCGACTCCCATCCGGACTACCATTAATGCTTTATTTAAGCGGAATTTTCCGCTTTTTTTATTTTCTTGTTTTTTGTGAATTTTGATTTTTTATTCCAGACTTATCACATTTTTATTGAAAAAATTTAGATTCTAAAAAGTTCTGAAGTAATATGAATTTTTCAGAACTTTTGACCCCTAAAAACATACCAAAAAGGGCCTCCTGCTAAGAATCTGCTAATAGAATCTAAACATACGGGGCGATATTTCACAAACTTTGACAGCCCCCGACGCACTTTTCAGAACTTTTGGCTAAAATCTAGTCCTTATTGAGTATATCTATGAGTTGTGAAAGCAGTTCTGGATCCTGTTTTATCTTTTCTAAAACAGCATCAACATCTAACTTTTTACTCGTCAATTTTGGTTCTTCATAGTTTTCCATATGCTGTCTGTAGAAACCATCTTCAAATTTTTGTGCATTTACTTTCCTATCTTTATCTAAAATATGACTATAGAGATCCATAACCATGTCAGCCTGTGCATGACCAGTATCACCTTGCGCTGCTTTAATATCACCATGATTTAGCTTTAATTTATAGGTTGTACTTGTATGCCGTAAAGAGTGGAATACAACATGAGGAAGATTGGCATCTTTTTCAATAATTTCTAGTCCTTTACGAATCAAGCTTTGACTGCAAGGCAGTCCATTAGGTTGAGATACGACCATATTAAAATCATAGTCATCACGCAGTGGTTCAATACAGCTGCTTAGTGTCTGTTCACGATTGATCACACTGACTAAGCGAATATCCATATCAGCAAGTTCAATGTTTGCAGGGATCACATCTACATCTTCTTTATGTTTTAAAATCAAAGAAGAATAGTCCATTTCCTTATCATTAATATAAGCATCCAACAGATTAGAAACACTGCATTCCAAAGCATCATTGGATTTCCAACCAAGGGAAGTGGTTAGATCACCCTGAGAATCAAAATCAACAATCAGTACTTTATAGTCATATCGTTCCAATCCAATCGCAACATTTGCCGTAGTTGTAGTTTTACCAACACCACCTTTTTGATTGGTGACGGCTATTACTTTACATTTACGCATAAAAAAACTCCTTTCTACATATCCAGTGGTTAACTGGTATGTAAAAAGGAGAACACGATTTTATTTAGAATAGTATTTTTGATTTTTACTTTTAGGCTTGTCTGGAATTGTTAGTGTTAGTTTTCCTGCATCAACTAAGGGTTGGATGTATTCTTTTGTAACAAAAGCGATTGTTTGTATGCCCAAATGTTCAGCAATTTCTTTTCTTGACTTCGGTGTTTTACAAAAAGAAATTAAATCATTATTTTCATCAGTACCCTTAGTTTCAGCTTTTTGCTTGTTGTATAACGTAACAACGAACTCATTTCTTTTATTTTCAAATACAGGGTCAGGCAATCCATACTCTTTCATTTCTCTACGAATTGTTGGGATTCCGGAATATCTGTTTTCTGTTTTCAATAAGAATTCAGACATTGTTGCAAGTGCAGGATTTCTAAGATCCGGTCTAGCTTTTCCTAGATCATTTACGGTCATTCTTCCATATAGACTTCCAGGACTGTGAATTTCTAAACGGTCGGTGAAGAAACAAATTTGAATGGGCGTCCCCTCTGTATAAATACTATAATCGCGATGAATTAAAGCATTTAGAATCGTTTCTCTTATGGCATTCATTGGATATTCCACTCGATCTTCTCTTTTTCCGCTATTTGGATTAATGATGGTTTGAACTTTCATGTTTCTTTTGCAAAAGGCTATAGCTTCATCTAGCATTTCGGATAAAGTGCCTTCAATCCTTTTGTTATCCAAGAAGCGAATTCCGTCCTCTGTAATATCACCAATTGTCTTACCAGGAACAACAATTGCGGTTATTGCTAATTGGGGAAGTAATCCTTGTGGATAAATTCCAAAGTTTAAAACAGAAGCCAATGTAGGAATGGTATTGCGTGTAATGGATAACAATTCATAGATTTGATCTTCAGATAATTTTGAAAAACCAGGACGATTTATCTTCATTTGTAGAATAAAATTATTAATATCAGTTTCTCTTAATAAAGACAAAGTAGCACGTTCAATTGGTCTTTCATCGTCATGAACATGGGCTTTAAAAGATTCAAAATTATAAATTTCATAGTCTGTCATTGGCAAATCTGCATCACCAACACGGACATAAGATCCTTTTACTTTTCCTGCTCCTGCATAATAACAAGGACGATTTGTTATATCGACAGCAGGAATTTCTGCACTGCAGATATTAACACCTTCATATTCCGTAATGGTGAAAATAGCGCGAACCTGAGGAACCATTTGATTACATTGTTCTGTTACTTTCTTCTGAAGATCTTGTAAATCGTATACACCTACAGGTTTAAAATCTTGTGCTTCATCAAGTCCAAATACAATTATTCCACCACCATCTTGATTGGAAAAGCTTGAAAGAGTGTCATATAAGCGCTTTGGCGTTCCACCATGAGCAGCTTTTACCTCAACTGTTTGAGATTCAGCTTTTGTTTTAATAATTTGTTTAATTAAATCATCTAATTCAACACTTAACATATTTTCTCCTTTCCACTTTACTAAGTTAATTAAATTATAACGAAAAACTTAACTAAATTCAATTAAATTAATAATTCATTTCACTAAAATTGAAATAAGTGAAGCAATCTGCTGAAAATGATGCTTACTTCACTTATTTTTAAATAACTTACATTTTTAAGAAATTCATTACTAGTTTGACCATTGTTTCTTTTTCTTCAGGTCTGGATTCTGCAATCATTAAAGTAATGGCAACAAGTGCACTGTCTGAAATAATTTGCTTTCCATCGATAATGAGATGTTTATTCTTATTTAAAAATTCAAGGAATATAGAAGCACCTATGCGTTTACAACCATCTACAAATGGATGGTCTTTTATTAAGAAGTAAAGAAGGTTTGCAGCTTTTTCTTCGATACTTGGATACAATTCAGTCCCAAAAACATTTTGGTAGATAGCCGCTAAGATTCCATTGAGTTTTCCTTCCTCTTTTTCAACACCAAATACATCTGAAAAGTTGCCATATTTCATAGAATCAATCAATTCACGACATTCTTCATAGGTTAAATGATAAATAGAAGCTATACCATCTGGTTTAGGAATGGTCCCATGATCATAATCATCTAGAAGAGTTAATGCATTCGAATAGGCTTCAACAACACTTAATACTTCTTTCTCTTCAATATTGAGAGTCGAAGCGAGCATTCTGGATTGAATAGCAATTGTTTTGTTTAACACATCTAAACGTTTTTGATTTACTGCATAACCCTTGATCATGTAATCTTTTAAAATTGAAGTTGCCCATCGCCTAAATGAAGTTGCTTTTTTAGAATTCACTCGATAGCCAACTGCAATAATCGCATCCAAATTATAAAAATCCATTTTACGAGTTATTTTACGACTACCTTCAATTTGAACTTGTTCCATTTTGGAACAAGTTGCTTCTTTGAATAGTTCTTCATCATTGTATATGTTTTTTAGATGTCTAGTAATTGCTTGTGACTTAACATCAAATAATTCCGCCATTTGTTTTTGAGTTAGCCATACAGTTTCCTCATTTGGAGAAACTGTTACATCAATCTGTAAGTCACCATTTACAAACTTAATTATTTCATTGTTCATATGTTCACCATTATTATGCTGGAAGCATATTCCTTTAAAGAAAATATAGCATGCAGATGCATCGAATACAAACTTACAAAAATGAATTTTCTCATAATAAAAACTCCTTCCTACATATCCCAGTCATGTAACTGAGTATGTAAAAAGGAGATGTAATTTAATTCGGTTTTTTAGACATTTTAATGAACTTTGTGGATAAATATGGTTGCAGGGGCAACGTCATCCGAACGAAAAACCGTTCTACTGACGTTCTAAGGGCACTACTTTTTAGGGGGTATTTTGCTAATAATCTGCTAATAGGAGGGGGTAATACATCACAAAACAGAACAATATTTGACACCACAAGAGCGTTCGCCTGTCATTAGCAAGATTTTCGAAAAAGGCGGTATTTATCAACAAATAACGATACAATAAAAACAAACATTTGGGATTTTTTGGCCTTTCTCCTAAGCGAAAGGTCGTGAGTTCGAATTTCATCGAGGACACCATTAATATCTT
>ERZ1034897.713-NODE-713-length-15333-cov-62.888205_pt1 | contig 15333 bp, 38 predicted proteins | sample MGYA00520629_ERZ1034897 | MGnify/ENA primary metagenome ERZ1034897 (study PRJEB33766, sample SAMN09781789) | gut metagenome | biome: gut microbiome | host: Homo sapiens | place: Madagascar | study: EMG produced TPA metagenomics assembly of the PRJNA485056 data... | reverse complement strand
TGTCTGCAGAACAATGTGATGCTGTAGACAAAATGTTGGATAATAATATCAAAGTGTTATGTGATGAAATACATCGTGATATTATTAATCCAAATAACAAGATTCTAAAGCTCTTTGAAGAGTATGGAATTAAGTTAGTAAAAGCATAAAAAACTCAATCCTGAGCATGATTTAAAACTGCTCCATTATAATGTAGCCTTTGGCGGTTCCAAGCCCGTATGAGAAATACAGAGGATAATGGCGATATTGCCGCAATTTTTTAAACTTTAAATAATTATGCCAGTAATAGTAGGTATAACACTTAAAAACAAGAATTATATAGATTTTAAAATATCTTCAGAAGATCCTTTAAAAGATCTAGCTATCTCTAATGGGGTGGTTAATATAGGAGATTTCTCAAAAGACATCAATGATGTTTTAGAGATAAACTTTTGGGATGATGACCCGTTTAATACAACGGGAAAATATCTCGGAGGTTTAAAATTCTATTAATCTCTTGTTGAGCTAGACAACTCAGCATTAAAGATAACTGTCTCATCCTAAGTAAGATGTAAAACTGCTTAAACTTTTTAATAACTAAAACATTTTTACAACATGGATAATTTCCTTAATGAACAATATAATACTGGCTTATCAATCACTATGAAGAATGGTGATTTCTTTGAATTTTCATCTGATAAGCAAAATCCTTTAGACGATATTACATTGTCTGAAGGCATTTTATCTGTCGATGATACTGACTTTGAAGTCTGTATTAATGAGGTTAAATCCATTGAATGTTGGGATAACGACCAACAGATGGATGATATGGCATACATTGAGTTTGCTTAATCTCGGAGTTTTCACATCCTTTTCTTGGCAACAGAATAAAGGATGAACTTTTTATAATTAAAAAAAGAAATAAAATGAAGTTCTATCTTCCATACATACTACTTATCTTTTTGATAGTAGTTGTAGCAGCATTTGGTGTTGCTGCTATACTTGCACATGACGTTTATGTCGCTGGTGCATTCATGCTTTTGATGGTTGCATCATTTTTTGGTGCAGCTATGTTGTTCTTTAAAATAGACGAGAATGATAACTAAATATAAAAATTTCAAATATGCTATACATAATATTGATGTGTGTGGTGTATCGAAATTAGCTTGTATAAATCGAAAAAGATATTACACAGAGTTTACTTTTTATGGTAAACTCACACTCCATGAGATTGCAAGTTTCATTTGTGATGTAGATAATCAGAATAATATATCTGATGTTTTACGCATGGAGAAAAAATTAGAAGATAAATTCGATTATGTATACGAGGATTATAAAGGCCATCCTTGTACAACTATTTTCATAGACTAATGAGAAAAAGATTTAACTCACAGAGGATTTGTAGCTCAGAAAGCTATGAATCCTCTATTCGTGCTCATCATAATGATTTAGCACGAAACCATAATTGCCAAACAATAGTAGAAATCTCTAAGACGATTATTGTCAAAAAGAGATATTATACTAAAGTCTTTGGCAAGATTATCAACATTCAAGAGTCTGAACTCTCTATGTACGAAGGGTTCACAATCTATACTTACTAAAACAATTTAGAATCTCGCGATACTTAGGTCAATCGTTATAAACAAATGAGAGTAATTGTATCAAACAATTTGTACTGCACTCCGATGGAGTTTACAAAGGTATGCTCATCTATAGATGAGTTATATAAAGCACTCTGTGAAGCATATGATAGGAAAATTGAAGATCATATACATATTGAGTTTTGTAAACCAAATTCTGTAGGTAATAATGAAGCTGCTAATTATAGTGCGATTATTGACCATAAAAATGTAACTCGTTATTAATTATTAAAACCTCACGATGTATAGGCTAATCGTTCTTTTTAATATGCAGTATTTTTGGATAGTTTGTCATGACATGGTAGGTGATGATTTTACCATTGACAAAGTGTTTCTACAACCTCAACAAGCAATTAAATGGGGTCGTAGAAAGGCTACACAAAATTCAGATTTCTATTATAGACTATTTAAACAGCCTATAACTAGAACTGGTAAAATCACATTTTGTAAAATTCTTTCTCCATTTAAATCTCAACCACAAAATGATTCTGAGTTTAATTGGGATGAATTTAACGCTAAACGTGGAGCTGATATGGATATTGACATTATTCGATAACCATATTCCTTTTTAGAAGAATAGTTAAGCGAAGATATAGTAACCTCTTCACACCTAAGCAAGTGTATAAACTGCTTACTTTTAATTACATAATTCTCAAAATGAAAATAACAAAATGAAAAAAATAACTATCACTACAACTACTATTTCTGAGTCTGTATTAACAGAAGCTTTTAATCATCTTACAAAAGATGATATTAAAAGAATCACAACAGAAGAAAAAATTGATCGTAAAAGAGCACTAGAAATAGCAGCTGTTTATAATTTGGATTATGATGTTAGATTCTGCATGGACTTTTGTGGAATGTCTCCTATTGAAGCATTAGCTGAATGGGATTTACTTTAATCTTTTGTTAAAGGTACTAGCATAACTAATGTTAGTACCTTTACTAAAATTAGGAGGGCTAATCATGAAAAGAGAGATAATAAAACAAATAATTAACTATGCCAAAAATTCAAAATTACATCTATCAATTGGATTTTCAGAGAATGGGATAAAACAAATAGAGAATATTGATTTCAATGATAAATCTTTTGATGATATATGTGTTGATGTCAACGACAATCTTGCTTTCTATAATAAGTTTGTTAAACATTGGCTTATTATTAACATTACTAAAATCGAATACATTGGAATACATGAAAAGATTATTTCCTAAAATCATCACTTGTTCTAATATTAGATTTAATTACTTAATATTCAATTAACTATCAAAAGGAAACAAAAATGGACTATAATACAAACAGCAATTCAAGTAACATGAATTATCACAAACTAATACCTGTTTCAATCGAAGAAGCAAGAAATTGGTATAAAGGTGATGATAATGTTCTTAAAACATTAGCTCTAAGAGCTTTTTCTGAAAAAGAACTAGGACATTCTTTTAGAGATATTAAATCTTTTAAGGATGCTTGTGATGTTCTTGAACTTAATCATGATGATTTGATTCCTATTATTGCTAATATGATTATATTTGGTCGTAGTAGAGCAAGTGCTGCAATATTCCAGTTGAACATTATTAGAAAGGCACTCAACTTAAATTATGAGTTAAATTTTACAAAAAACCCGAAAGATTCTTGTATCTATCATCCTTTAAATCTATTTACAACTGGAAAGCATACTTATCCAGATAAAATGGAAACAATAGGTAAGATTAGAGTTGAGGGCAAAGATTACCTTGTTCTTAGTGGTAGTTCTGATTGTATTGCTACTACAGGTATAGGTTGTTACTATCCTCGTGATGAAGTAGGTTTTGCTTATTCTGATGTTGCATTTTTTGGTTGTGCAACGAAAGAAATTGCAGAACATTTTGGAAGATACTTTGGAATGTTAATAGCTGAAGCTAAATTTGGTGACACACAAGATTTTGAAATTATAACTTCAAAATACAATAACTAGAAACTTAGTATTGGAATTACAAGTATTAGTACTTTATTTCATAATCTATACTTATTAAAATGAAATATAAAATTGTTAGATGGTACGATGGAATAAGAATAGAAACTTTTGTACCAAATTTTGAAGAAGCTTATCAAGAATATACTAATGATCATGACTGTGATACAATTCAAGTATATTTCTTGAAAGGTGACTCTTCTATTTTATTAGCTCAACAGGAATATAAATAAAATTTGAATAACTAGTAAGATAGAGAACGAAATTGCTCTCTATTTTATATTAAGTTTAATTTACTTATTTTTATGAAACATTCAGATTTTTATATTAACTTAGTTATGAGTTATGGCTATACCAGAGAAGAAGCGATAAACATTCTTGATGGTAAAAATCCTGATGGAAGTAGTTTTGTAGAATTACCTTTTTAAAACCTTGCAATGTATAGGTTAATTGCTTCTAAACATTATGGAAACTAAAAAATTTATTTTTAATGGTGTATACATGGATGTCAAAAATGGAATGCATCATTATTGTAATGCTCATTTGTATTATAAAGGACGTAGTGTAATCATAGATTATGAATGGACTTTACATGCTTATGATAGTGCCAAGGTTGATGAGAAAAAAGCAGCAAATCTCATTCCTTTTGAAGTATATCCTTATGCAACAGATATTTATGTAGGATATGCAAAACTTGATGCTGAATTTGAAAAAGTTGATTTATCTGATTTAATCTCTAAATTAGATAAAGCTATTGAGAAAGAATCTGAGTTCTAATAAGTATATTCCCTATTAAATTGCATTGTAGTGAGGTTGTAACTTACATAGGGAATAAATTAATTTAAACATTTTTAAACAAAATAGCAATGAAGAAAAATAATCTTTGGAATAGATTGTTCCATAATTCAGAGATAAGAAATAATAAAGAACAAATGTCTATTTATATTAAGCAACGTGAATCAGGGCAATATCTTATAAACGCAATTAAGAACTGTAATTCTCTTATTACTCTTATGAATCTTCATAAAGATGCATGGGGTAATGGATTTCAGAATAAGAATATTTCTCCGTGCTCATATGGAATGTTTAGAACATCTGATATTATTACAATGACTCCTAATGAAGTTTATTTAGGAGGAATTTATGGTATTAATACTAATTCTATTCCATTCTGGGAAGAACACAAAGATGATAAATATGGATTTAATGGTTTTGGAATTGATAAGAACTATTCTCTTTATAAAATAATTCTTGATCAATACAAAAACTTATTAATATCTAATATTCATTATATGCTTAAAATAACCGATCTGTATTATCCATATTATAAGAATTGTGGTTATTAAATAAGCATTTTAAATATAAAAGAGGAATATTTCAAGACTTATTTTAAAATGAAACTAGAAAAAGGACAAATCATAGAAATTAATATACCTGAAACAGAAAAACCTGTTAAAGCTATTGTACTAGATATTATACCAACTGGTGAATACGAAGGAGATTTTTCTACTACTGCTTACTATACATACATTTTGTATGCAGAGAATAAACTCTTTAAAATGTCTAATGAGTGTCAACGAGGAATGAATACTTCTTTTACAGAAGATGGCGAACCTATTTCAGAAATATTTGAAAATTGGTCAAATCTTCAATATTCTGGTATTATTACAGATGATTGTGAAGTAAAATTGCCATTTTAAAAAAACTAAAGAACATATTAATTTACAAAAACAATTAAAAATTTATAAAAATTATGGATATAGCAGCAATATTAAAATATTGTCCTGAAGGTACTAAATTATATAGTCCTGCATATGGAAAAGTTAATTTCATAGAAGTAACTTCTCCTTTAACAATTAAAATAAAATTATCTAAACTTTTTGGTGATAATATAAAATATTTCTTTAATAATGGTAGTATTAATATAGTAGATGGAGAATGTATGCTATTCCCATCTAAAGAACAAAGAGATTGGAACAAATTTAGACTTCCAGTAAAGAGAGGTGATATTATGATGACTATAGGAGGTGAATGTCCTTTCATTGCAACAGGTGAAATGGATGATATTGCACCAAAATATATATGTGGTATTAACTCATTAGGTAGATTTCAACCAAATCTTTTTAATAGAGGTTGGACATCAGATTTTTATATTCCAGCTTCAGAAAAAGCTAAGAAAGAATTGTTTGATAAAATGAAGGAAGCAGGATATAAATGGAATGCTGATACTTTAGAATTAGAAAAAATAAAGCCTAAATTTAAAGAAGGTGATATATTAATTAATAAAAACACTAATACACTATTTTTATTTACTGGAGTTATGATAGATGATATGATGCAAGGTTATTACCTATTTGATAATAACACATTTGCATTTAGTTGTGTTTCAGTCTCTTTATTAAAATTAGCTTCTGAAGAAGATAAAAATAAATTACTTTCTGCCATAATTAAAGGAGGTTATAGATATGATAAAAAACAACATAATCTTACAAAACAAGAATTTAAACAATTTGACAAAGTATTAGTTAGAAATGCTACAAATGAAAAATGGTCAATAAATCTATTTTCTTATTATAATGAAGAAAATAAATATTTTCCTTATGTTTGTTTAGACGACAGTTATATTTATTGCATTCCTTATGAAGGGAATGAATATGTATTAGGTACAACAACCAACATTATAAAATAATTATGAAGAGACAACAAGCGAAAGAACTTCTGCCTATCATATCTGCCTTTGCAGAAGGTAAAACAATACAATATTATTATGGAGGTGCAGATTGGGTAGATATTGACCCTGATGGAGCTGCTGATTTTAGTGACAATCCTTCAAAATATCGCATCAAACCTGAACCAAAATATCGTCCATTTAAGAATCAAAATGAGTGTTGGGAAGAAATGCTTAAACATCAACCTTTTGGATGGCTAAAAGATATATTAACAGGTAATTGTAATATTATACATATTAAAGAATATGGAATTATTATCCATAATAGTGAATCTAATATTGCACTTAGTTTTAATATGGCTTTTAATTTAAATTTTATTGATGGAACACCATTTGGTATAAAAGAATAAATATGAAAGAATTAAGATATGGCAGACATATGCTAAATTATAACCTTGGTAATGGAGATACTATAAAATGGATATTTCCTGAAAATATACATATAAATAACGACACTCTTTATGAAGTAGAATATCAAGAAACTGATAGTTCAGATCCATCAGACTTCTCTCGTCTTTATAAAGTAACTTACATTAAACCAGTTTCTAAACTCGTGGAACATCTTCATTACATACTTCTTACTTATGAAGAAATGAACCAAATAGATTCTTTTGAAAAATGGTTTAGAGAACATTATAAATTAGAAATAATAAAATGAAAATATGAATTATATATTAATTATATATTTAATAGGAGTACTTATTAATGGTTATTTTGCTATTTGTACGCTTAAAGATGCATACAATATTGGTAAAGTACTAACAATAGGTAACTTTCTTGCATGGATAATGATATGTGTAACATCATGGATATTTCTATTATTTATATTATTAGCTCGACTATGTGCATATATTTATTCCAAAAAACATAAATGGTTGTATTAATAATTTACATTCTATTTGCTATAATTAATATAATTATATGTTCAATATTAACTTATCTTGATTATAATGATGGCATAGAAATTACATTAGGTAATATATGCACCATATTTAGTATAGTGATTTTTTCTCTTTTTGGAACAATATGGCTTATAATTAATTTTCTTAATAAATATAGTGACATAATAATATTACAAAAGAAAAAATAAAATCAAATGAAAATATTAAAATTTAGTATAATTGCAATCTTATTATCATTTATAACTTCTTGTAATAGGGATTATAAATGTTATCTTGCAAGTGATAAAGGAGTTGTTGTTGCTATTAAAAAAGTTGATAAAGGTAATAAGGTAATTATTAAACTTATTAAAGACCCTAAAGAATATGGTTTCTATACTCATGTTATTTTTTTAACACGTAAACAATATAATATTAACGATACAATATATTTTACAAAATAAGAGTAATATGAAAACAAAAGAATTCAAGATACAAATACCAGAAGGTTATGAAATTGATAAAGAAAACTCAACATTTGAGTGTATCAAGTTAAAATTTATAAAGAAAAATATTACATACGAAGATGTATGTGAACACCTCTTCAAAGATAAAAATAGTTTCTATATAACAAATTCTGGAGGAGTAAATAGCTATCTATGTGTTTGTAGTGCCATGGATAAAAACAATGCTACAAATAGAGAACAACTTAAAAGATTATTAGCATTAAACCAACTTCTTAATATTGCTGAATATTATAATAGATTACATCCTACAACTAACTATCCCGTTACAATTGGATATAATACTGTAAGTAATGTATACTATATCATTGGGGCGTCTACTAAGTTTTTGCAAGGTATAAAAGCTATTTTTAATAGTCGAGAAGATGTTAAAGCAGTAATAAATAATCCTAACTTTAGAGAAATTCTTGATACTATTTATAAATTTTTATTTTAAAAAAGAAATACTTAATACTTCAATTTAATATAATACTTTATAAAATTTAATTTAAAATGTTATGTTATGATATAGATTCTGATAGTGAGGCGTCTCATTTAGCAGAAATAGAAGATGAAGATTATCTTTGTAAAATCAATAGTTATACATTTAATCTTAAACAATCTAAAATTAAAAGAAAAAATTATTTATTTACAAAAGATGATTTAGGTAAATTTGTAATTATTCAAAATTCCAAATATAATAATTTTAAAAATTTATACTTGGTAGATAGAAATAAAACTAAAGATTTTTGGTGGTCATTTAATACTAAATTTGCAATGAAATTTATTAAAAAATCTAGTGCAAATTTTCAAGCAAAAAAATATAAATATAATAATGTAAAGGTTATTAAAATCACTAAAGAAATGTTATTTATAAATTATGTATAAAGAAGTATCTTTTAAAGCTTCTTATTAATAAAATACGTAGTATTACTATTAAAATTGATTAATGATGAATAAACTATACAGAGTACTAGATACAGAAGGAAATTTTATATCAAAATTCTCTACATATAATGAAGCTTTTGGTTTCAAAATGCTTGCTAATCGTCCTGATTGGATAATTAGTAAAGCAAGAATATATAAAAAGAAAGTTACTGATAAAATGAAAAATACAGTAAGTTTCATAGAATCAGTAACACCTTATAAATTTGATGGTGATATTGAAGAGTTCTCAGAAGTTTTTAATTTCATTGGTTCTTATCTTGATTATGCTAAAGAAATGGAGGAAGAATTGATGAGTTGTGGAGATATTGTAATGGAATATTATGATTAAGTTTTTTGCAATGTTATTTTGTAATCACAATTATGAAATAATAAAAACGTATAATGTTGTAGAGGATCCACCATATACAAATTATATAGCAGGAATTGTTTATATTCTAAAATGTAAAAAATGTGGTAAAATAAAGAAAAAGGAAATAACATTTTAATGATTAAAAAGAAATACAAAATTACCTTTTATAAATTAATAGGTAAAAATTGGTATATGATATGTACAAGAGCAAAAAAGAAGTGCCGAAAGATGGCGTTCCAACACGTTCTTAAAGGTCATGCTATATATTTTAAAATTAAAGAACATTAAAAATGCGACAACTCAATTTTTCAGAGGAAGCTTACAAATCAATTGCTTCTGCGTTCAATTCTTATAAATTTGCTAAAAATTCATTTACTTATAATGAACTTTTACAATTTTCTAGGTCTATTAACTTTCCAATGAATAATAATATTTTCTCGTTTTTGAGAAAGTCTGGTAAAGTTCAAAAAGTATCTAGATCTCAATTCTCTTTTCAAGAAGAACCGATTCATTGGAAATTCTTTAGAACAACTGTAGAATATTATAAAGAATTAAATAAAAAGTATTATCAGAATTTAAAATCTAAGAATACAATTTCAGAAATTGATAAAGCGATTTTGCTTCTCAAACAAAACGGTTATTTAATCTTTAAACAATTTTAATTAAAATGAAAACAATCTATCCTTTTGACTTAGTTAAACTAACAACATTAACTATTGGGTCAAAACCAGAAACATCATATTATAAAGTTTTAGAAACAGGTTCTATTTTAACTGTATTATTTCATAATGATATTGTTCATATTCCTGTAAATTGTGTTGAAGATGTAATTTCATACTATGTTACTCCATATAGTAACTTTGATTATAAGAAAGTTAGTACAGGAACTCCAATACAATTTATTTTAAATAATAATAAAGCATTTGGTATATTTTTGGATTACACACAATATGGTTTAATTGTTCAATATAAATCTGAAAACCTTTTAATTCAACCAGAAGATGTTATAAGTATCTATATTGATAAACAAGAATAATGTATAATTAATAATCTTTGAGAACTTTCATTATTAACTTAAAAAATATTGAAACTATTTTTAATATTGTATAGTTCTTAAAGATTATTTTTATTATAAATTTATTATGTGTATATTTATAATTAATAAAGATTATTGATTATAAAATCACATTTAAATTAAAATTCATTTATATTTTTTAATATAATTGAATTTTGGAGATTATATACGAATTACTATATTTGCTATGTAACAAGTTTAAAGTTTGACATATAGGTAAGTTTGGTTCGTGAGAATAGAACTTACTTTTAATAAGATTTTTATGCTAAATAGATCGGTCAATTACGTCTGCGCCAATAAGTAATTTACGAAACCTATTAAGCATTACTTATAAGTAAGGTTTTAAACCTTACTTTTGCAGTGTTAGTATAAAGGTTATTATGTCTGCCTTCCAAGCAGAATATGCCAGTTCGATTCTGGTACACTGCTCAAAAATAATAATTAAAATATTTATATAGTTAGAATGTTCAATTTTGTAATTGAACACCTTAGTATTGGTTCGTGAGAATAGATACTTATGCTAGATCCCTTCTAGCGTCATATTACTAACATGAGTAAGGCTCTTGTAGCCTTACTCCCTTTTAAAAACATTAAAGTATGGAAGATATTTATAAACAAGCATCCGATGAAGAGCTAAAAGAAATTTACGAAGATATTGAAGCAAATTATTGGATAGACCAAGAAAAGAATTGAAGATAATTATCTAATTAAAAGCAAGGGATTACCATTAACAATCAAACCAGAATCCCATTGAATCCTATTTACGTGTTTGAATAGGGTGACAGACCACGATAATTAAGTATCAAGGAGCGCTGTTAGGATTGTTTTAGATATTATCTAGTTGGAGATATAAGGTTCGTATCTTACACTTCTCAGAAATGATGGAGGATAGTTTAATGAAAACACCAACATTCAATTTCAAAGGTTTCTGTTGGCCTTCCTATTGAAAATAAAGACCAACTTTAATTGGGATATAGTATAATGGTTATTACATCTGCTTTTGGCGCAGATAATCTAAGTTCGATTCTTAGTGTCCCAACTTTATAATGCTCCTTAGTTCAGTGGTTAAGAATAGTGGTTTTACACACCAAAGGTCACAAGTTCGAATCTTGTAGGAGCAACAATACTTCAGTAGCTCAGTGTAGAGCACGATATTTGTAATATCGGGGTCATTGGTTCAAATCCAATCTGAAGTATTATTTTATGAAAGGCCCATAGTCCCTGAATATAAATAACTTAGCTGCAGCAATATTGTTATTATTAATTCAAACTATGGGATATGCTTCTGTAGCTCAGTTGATAGAGCAATGGTTTTGTACTCCATGTGTCGTAGGTTTGAATCCTACCAGAAGCTCAATGACGCCATCTTCTAAATGGTTAGAAAACAAGATTTTCATTCTTGCAATTTGGGTTCGATTCCCAATGGCGTTACAATTTATGTTTGATTCCTTATAACCTCTTATAAGTTCTTGAAGGGTGCTGAAAAACGTAGACTTACAGGACTATTTAGACATACTTATTAAGTTATAAGGTTAAGGAGGAATAGCACGTAATTGGAAGCGTCACAGTCTTCTAAACTGTTAGCATTATGCTCTTGTGGGTTCGAATCCCACTTCCTTCACTTTAATAGTTAATTTATGATAATATTTATATATTATGAAAAGTAAATGGATTGAAGAAAAGAAAAATTTAGAAAATATGATTCTAAATTAGAATATGAGTTATGAAGAAATAGGAAGAAAATATGGATGTTCAGGTAGTAATATTAAAAAAGTTGCTATTAAAATTGGTATTAATCTTCCTTAGCGAAGAAAAATAAATGAATCCGAAACCTTTAATAAAGGTACTGAATAGAAATATTATTGTTTAAATTGTGGAAAACTTTTGAATTAGGGTACTGGATCTAATTATAAACATAAATTCTGTGATATCACATGTTAGGGAGAATATCAACATAAAATAGGTTATCAAAAAATATTAGATGGAGATCCTTCTATAATGCGTGCTAATTATACACCAAAAAATTTTAAAAAAGATATACTTCAAGAACAAAATGGAATATGTGCAATATGTGGTTGTAAGCCAGAATGGAATAATAAACCTTTAGTATTTATATTAGATCATATTGATGGAAATGCATCTAATAATACTAGATCTAATCTCAGATGTATATATCCAAATTGTGATAGTCAACTTGATACTTATAAATCTAAAAACAAAAATGGAGCAAGAAGTTATTATCGGTATCATAAATTTGATGAAAAGACTAAAATTGGAAAATAAATAATATAAGGCGTGGGTTGTGAGTTTGAGTCTCACCTGATGTACTATGAAAAGTTTAGACACAAATAAATAAAGAAGATATGAAAAAATATAGATATAAAATTGTATTTATAGAAGATGGAATAAATTTAGATGAATTAATACGTTTTACAAAAGAGATGTTTATTAAGAAATAAATTAATAACTATTTTTAAACGTAAATGTTTTGAATAATACTTATTAGGACTCTTAGATCAGATGGTTAGTAGCAACAAACTCATAATTTGAAGGTCATAGGTTCAAATCCTATAGAGTCCACTATGTGTTATATATAATTAAACGTTTAACACAACTAAATATTAATAATATAATGGCTTCATGGTGAAAATGGCAGACACGAAGGACTTAAAATCCTTTGGGCAGAAATGTCCGTGCGAGTTCGAGTCTCGCTGAAGCTACAAATATTAACATAAAAATGGATTATAGAGATAAATCAATTCACAATTTATTAAGATCAATAACTGAATCTTATAAGAAAGCGTCAACAAATAATTCTAGATATTATAAAAAAGAATCTATTTGTATTAGGTTTTCTGATCATTATAGTGAACATAAAGAGGCTAATTTTGAAATAATTAAGCTTTCTAATGGATGTTATTCTTTTACTGATAAAGATCTTCATATAACTTCTTGTTTTTATAAGGAAGATATTTTAAGATTTTTGAAAAACTACTTTAATATGAGAGACTTTTTTGCAGATACAATTAACAATTTGCAAAAATCTCTTAAAAAATCTAGTCGTAATCTTCAACAAATGTATACAGAGTTAAACAGCGCTAAGTTACGTTCAGATTTAGAAGTAGCTGATTCTATATATGAAGAAAATAAGAAGCTAAAAGAAGAACTTAAATGCGCTAAATCTATATTTAAAGAAAATAAGAAATTAAAGCAAAAGATTATAGAACATTAAATAATATTAAAAATAAGTTAATAAGTAGTAATAATACTTTACAGAAAGTAGTAAATACAATAGAAAGTATATAAAATTATAAATTCTTATAGAACAATTTATAAACTTAATTAATCTATGAAAATTGACATTAATGATTTGAGTTGGTATGAAGAATATCAACCAACTAAACAGAAAACTCACAAAAAGAAAAAAGAATCAAAAAACGATTAAAATTATTTTATGATTTATACATATTTCCCTGCACTCATAATATTCCTAATATCTTTATATATAGCTGAACACTTATATTTAAAGGATAATACGAAAGTTTATCATATTAGAATATTTCATTTAGTATATTTCTTAATACTATTTTTAGTTCCTATAGTAAATATAGTTTCTGCTTGTACATCTATGCTTTTTACTATAACAAAGTCTACATCGCATACAGAATATTTTTACACAGGAATATTTAAACCAACTATTAATAAATTAATAATAAAATATAATAATTTTCTTTAGTACGAAATTTGAATGTAGTATATATTTTAAATGTTTAACTAAATTTTATTAAAAATGAAAAAGTTAATTTTTGTATTTGCAGCTTTTGCAGCAATTTCATTTACTTCTTGTGGTAATTCAACAAAGTCTAATACCACTAATGTTGATACTACTGCTGTAGATTCAGCTGATTCAGCTACAATGGATACTAATGTAGTTGATACTACTGTATGTCTTGATTAATCCCCTGTAGGTGGAATATACTACAGCACGCACACCTTATTGGTGTGCTTATTTAGGGCCTTTAGCTCAGTTGGTTAGAGCGCCACACTGATAATGTGGAGGTCGTGGGTTCAAACCCCGCAAGGCCCACTTAAATATTGTTACATATCTTTTACTAAGAATACTGTTGAGAAACAGAATTTCTAGGATTCTCTCTTAAATGATGGAACCGAAAGGTGAAGTTCAATTCTTCTAGAGAGAACAAATATTAAGAGTAGTACTGTATAATTTCTCTTTTATAAATTAGAAAAGTTATATTTCAAAAAATTAAATATGCACTCTCTTAAAATTTCGTATTCTCAGGTTTCTAGTAATCCATAAACTAGTGACTTTATAGCAGTAATTTCAACATGAAAATGCTCGGGGTTGACTATCTCCCTTAATTGATAGCAGGCTTAGGTAACATATAAAGAGTTTTCTTAATAAATTTGAGAATAGTATTAAGAAACTCTTTATATTTTTAGATAAACTAAATATTAACTAAAACAAATTAAAATGATGAGATTTATTAAGAATGCTATTAAACAGTATTTTAAACAAATTAGTGAATCATCTTTTTTAACTCCTAGTTGTATGATTCCTATTAGAAAGTAAGATTAACTTTAATGGATATTCTCAAAGGGAGAATATCTTTGATGTGATGGTCATTTATAAGGTTCGATTCCTTATACATCAACTAAAAATTAAAATATTTATATATAATAAAAATATGAAATTGCGTAACCTTTATAAAGAAGGGGATAAAGTAATTATCACTTCAACACATGGAAATGATTTAGGAAAAACTGGAGTAATTGTTGAAAAACGATGTTCTTTCTGTAAAATTCAAATTCTTAAAGAAGATGGAACTCCTGAATTAAATTGGCAAAATAATAAACCTATTATTTTAAATCATACTTATGCTCAATTTAAAAAAATAAAAGAATAAGACATCTGTTAAAATATAATTATTGAATTGAAATATGGTAAGATTAAATGAACGTATTAAATTTTCTATAGAGTGTAAAATAGAAAATAGAGAGTGTACTATAATATTAACACCTAAGTTGTTTGGTAAACAATTAACTGATAAACCTTTAGAATTTAAGAACAGTTACTCTGGAGATAATTATAATGAACAATTACTTAGAGCTGGTACTGAACTTGAAGCTTATCGTTATGTATATAAAAATAGTTCACTGTATAAATTAATTAATAATATACCTCCTCGGAATCCTAAATTTAGCGATAGACGTATAATAACTATATATTGTAACACTCGTGAATTTCTTAAAAATTTAATTA
>ERZ1034897.708-NODE-708-length-15447-cov-5.227846_pt1 | contig 15447 bp, 12 predicted proteins | sample MGYA00520629_ERZ1034897 | MGnify/ENA primary metagenome ERZ1034897 (study PRJEB33766, sample SAMN09781789) | gut metagenome | biome: gut microbiome | host: Homo sapiens | place: Madagascar | study: EMG produced TPA metagenomics assembly of the PRJNA485056 data set... | reverse complement strand
TCCTCGACCAGGCCGGCCTCCAGGCGGATGTGCACCTGCTCGGCGGCGCTGGTGGCCTCCCACAGGCGGCCCAGCTGCTCGTAGCCCTTCTCCTTGGCAAGCTTGGCGCAGGCGGCGTACTTGGCGGAAGCGCCCGTCTCGCCGCACACGGCGGCCTTCAGGTTCTCCAGCGTGGTGCCGACCTGGCAGGTTGCGCCGGCGACGCGGTTGAAGTTGGAGGAATTCTCTGCGGTGGGCAGTTCGGTGCGCTTATTCATGGTGATACTCCCTCTCGTCTGAAGTAGTGGTTCCATTCGGAATCGTTAATGAGAATCAATCTCAATAGCTATAGAATACCCGGCCCTTGGCTCGAGCGCAAGCGCCAATCGCTCGCAACCGCCTGGCTCCGCACAACCGCCACACGGATAGCCGCGGGTAACTTCAATGCGGCGACCATGCGCTGCGATTGCCTCGCTAAAGAAGCCATGGTAAACTTCTCAAGATTTGTTAGCGAATAGAAACAGTTAGCGAGCGTGAAACGTGAACGAGCAGATTGCCTTGGTCGAGCAGGCGGTGTCCTCCGGCTCGGCATATCCCGATGCCGCCCGATCGGCGGAAGCGGCCTGTCCCGGCGGTAGCGGCCCATTCCACGCGACATCGCGTCGCCTAACGGGCGGCAGCCACCGCGTCGGCCAGACCCTGTGGGCCGTCGGCGGCTTCGCGTTCCTTGCGCTGGGGATGGTCGGCGTGGTGCTGCCGATCCTGCCCACCACGCCGTTCATCCTGGTGGCGGCGTTCTGCTTCGCCCGCAGCTCCGCGCGTCTGAACGGCTGGTTCAAAGGCACGAAGGTGTACAAGCAGGTGCTGGAGGGCTACGTGACCAAGCGCTCCATGACGCTGCGAGCGAAGCTCACCATCCTCGTCCCGGTGACGGTGCTGCTGGCCATCGGCTTCGCCCTGATGGGCCGCGTCCCCGTCGGACGGCTCATTTTGGCAGCGGTATGGATCGGCCATATCATCTACTTCGGCTTCATAGTGAAAACCGATAAGCAGGCATAAATCGAGCCGCCCTCCCAACGAGGCCGCCCGTGTCGCTACCGCAATGCCAGCTCGATAAGCGGAAGGGCCGTCGCCGTCGCAAGGACCGCCCAGTCGATGCGCCGAAGGCGGTAGTCGCGCAGGCAGGTCCGCGAGGCGCCGGCAGCACCGAACGCGCGGGCCTCGACTGCGTACGCGATCGATTCAGAGCGGCGCAATGCGCTGGCGAACATGGGGACAAGCGCCGACACGAGCGCAAGAGCGCGATGCAGAACGCCGCCGTTCGCGAAATCGGCGCCGCGCGACATCTGGGCGATGCACACCTTGTTGAACTCCTTCGTCAGCGTGGGGATGAAGCGCAGCGTCATGCTCATCGCCAGGCCGGCGGATGCCGTGCGCACGCCGAAGCGGCCAAGCGGGCGCAGCATCAGCGAGAACCCATCGGTGAGCTGCGTCGGGGATGTGGTGGCCATAAGCGCCGACGTGCCGAGCAGCACGCATGCGAAACGCAGCACGTTCTCGATCGCGCACGACGCTCCGCCGGTGGTGATTGTCGCCGGGCCCGCGCACCATATGACATCGCCTGAATTCACGAACAACGTATCGAAGACCAGCACGAAGGCCATAAGCCACGCGAACGGCTTCAAGGAACGAAGCGCTGCTCGCGCGCTTGATCCCGATGCTGCTTGCACGCCCACCGCAGATGCAAGCGGGATGAGCAGCGCCGCAGCGCCCTGTGCGACGAACGCCGCCGCGATGAACAGCGTTGCGAAGACGATCTTCACGCGCGGATCCAGCCTATGGGCGATCGTCGCTCCGGGGCGATATGCGCCGAACGTTGCAACGTCGGCGGCAAGCGGTGCGAAGCCTCTTCCACCCGACGGCGCTTGTCTTTTCGCGCGGGGTTGCGGGATTTCGAAGCCTTCGCCCGCATGCACGTTGTCGGGCTGCGCCGCCAGCACGCCTGCCGCAACGGCGCCCGTGGCGAAACCCGTCGCGCAAGCCGCCACAGCGAGCGGCGGCAGGCTCAGCAGCACCGATGGCGTTCCCAGCAACAGGGCGGCGACCGCGATCTGGCCCGTGTTATGCAAGATCGCCGCCACCATGCACGTCGTCACTGCGCCTAGGCCGGGGATCAGGGACACCGCCGCGCTCCCTGCGAACGCGAGCGCCGTGCCGCCTAGGCTGTACATGAGCATCATCGGCGACCCGAACAGGAAACCCGATGCCATCACTTTCACCACTGCAACCGCGGCGGCGGCGCGCATGTCGAGCCCGAGGAGCGCTACCACCACCGCTACGTTCGCCAAGCCGAGCTTCACGCCCGGCAATGCCACGGGAAGCGGGATCATCGTTTCGATATAGCTCAGTACAAGCGCAAGCGCGCTCAAAAGGGAAATGCGCGCAAGGCGCTGCGTGGCGATGATTCGGGGATTTACGGCCATAATGAAGCGCTCGGCCCGCTATTGCCCGACAACATCGTAGGCAGATGCGGCGTCCTCATCCGTTATGTTCACCACAAGCTTATGCGGAAGGCATACGATCTGCTGCCCTGCATTCGAGATCCAACCTTGATCGACGCAGTCTTGGTTGGGGCAGTCGGCCTCGCTCACGCGTACTTTGCCTGATTGCACCTCGACCACGTTCGTGCCTGCGCTCGAGGCCACCGTAAGGACGTCGTCTTTGGAAAGGGGCATCGCGAACGTGTTGCCGTCTGCATCTTGGATGACGGCGGTCCGGGCGTCGACCGCGTTGCCAAGCACGTAGGCTGCCGCGGCGGCAGCCAATGCAAGCGCCGTGATGACCAGCACCGCAATAACGTTGACCCTCATTCGCCTGTATGCCCTCTTTTGAGCAACCGTCATGCTGCACCTACCTCTTTCTATTCGCTCAGGAGCGTGAACCTGGAACCGTTCGACGCCGTGGCTGTGTCGTTCATGTCAACCAGCAAGCCGCTGAAGCGCTCGTCGGAGTTCAGCAGGTCCATGGCTTTGTCGTGCCCCATCAGGAACAGCGTGGTGGAATACGCATCGCCATCGGTGGAGCTGTCGGACACGATCGAGGCGCTTGCCAGGTCCGTCTTCGCCGGATATCCCGTGCGCGGGTCGAGGATGTGGTGGTACAACATGTCCTCGACAGTGAAGCTGCGTTCGTACAGCCCGCTTGTGACCAGGGATTTGTTGCGTGCCGGGATGCTTGCGATCACGTCGTTCGCCGCGCCGTTGGGGTCCTGCACGCCAACGTTCCAATCGTCGCCGCGGAAGCTTTCCCCCAGCACGTAGACGTTTCCTCCCAGGGAGAGCATGGCGCTTTTGCATCCCGCTTCCCGCAACATGGAGACCAGGTCGTCGGTGATGAACCCCTTCGCGATTCCGCCAAGGTCGAGCATCGCATCGGGGTCGGCGAGCGTTACCGTGGTGCCATCGACTGAGATCGTTCGGTAGTCGACGTGCTTGACCGCCTCCTTGATCGCATCGTCGTCTGGCTTGATGCCCTCGACGAAATCCCAAAGGCTGGAAACGGCGCCGATGCTGATGTCGAACAGGCCGCCCGAAGCCTCGGAATACGCAAGCGATGCCTCGATGCACCGCGCCGTCTCCTCGGAAACCTCCACCGGTGCGCCGTGCGCTTGGTTGATGTTCCAGATATCGCTGCCTTCCTTCGTGCGCGAGAAGCGGTCCTCGAAGAATCGGCAGCGCTCGGAGATGCGGTCCATCAGCTCGGGCGCGCATAACGCGCTGATTTGGATGACGGTGTCGAACAAAAACAGCGTGAGGGATTGGACCTCGTAAGCTGCGCTATCGGCGCCGTCATCCGCCGTCGCGCCATCTCCTTCGTTGTTTTGCGCCGCCGAGCAGCCTGCCAGCCATGCGGGCATGGCCATTGCGCAAACCGAGCCAGCCGCAAGCATGAGGAACCTTCGGCGTGAGATCGTTCCGTTCTCCATCAACCAAATCCTTTTCGTTTCCTATACGAACAACCAGAACAGCGCGAAAAGCGCTGCCGCCTTGATCAGCACCAAGGGGACCTCGGTGCCGCGTAGATGTACAAGATATTCCCTGACCTGGGCCTTCTTAGCGCCGGGCGCTTCCGCGAGTCTCGACGCCGCCGCAGCGTTCGGGTTGGGCACGCGCAGCATCGCCACGTTCTCCAGGGGGCATCCGTCGGCGCATCGACCGCACGAGATGCACTCGCCTGCGGTAAGCGCATCGGGATCGGGGTGCACCGACACCGGGCACGAGCGCTTGCACAGCCCGCACCTCTTCGCGCAGCGCGCGGTATCGCGGCGGAAAGCGGAGAAGGGGAGCACCGGCAGCAGGCTGAACACCGCGCCGAGCGGGCAGAGGAACTGGCAGAAGAAGCGCTCCACGAACAGCATGCCGAGCGCGATGGCCCCGAGAGCGACGAACGCGCCCGCCGCAATGCCGTCGATGTTGCCGGCGATGATGCCCGCGAACGCTGTCCAAGGGCTGTAGCCCGAGATGCTCGACCACGTGCCCGTGAGGCACAGCCCGCAAATGACGACCAGCACCAGGTATTTCAGCAGCTGCAGCGCGCGCTGCAGCTTCGGGAGCAAAAGCGGTTTCCTTGCTCCGATGCCCAGCTTCTTGCGCACGGGGGAGAACAAGGCGAACAGGGCATCGCCCAGCGTTCCGAACGCGCAGGCATAGCCGCAAAAGAAGCGGCCGAACACCACGGTGAACGCCAGCACCGCCGTCAACGTGACGATAAAAGCGCTCAGCTCGATCGGCTGCATGGCTCCGATCTGGGTAAATGCGTATTTCACGCCGTTGAACGCTGCGCTGAACACGGCGGGGAACGCTATGAGGAACGCGATCTGCACCGCCCAGCGCACCCCGCGATCCAGGATGAGGCGGCGATGGCGCGCCAGGGCCTTCGTCTTGATCTTCGCCATGCTATTCGCCATCCTCTGCCGATGTTGCGGCGTCTGCCTGACCGGAGTTGCTTGCTTCAAGCGCTTGAACCGCGCCGTTGATGATGCCGGCCGACGAGAACGTGGCGCCCGATACCGTGTCCACGTTCGGCGTTTGCTTGGCAATCATGTCGTCGATGAGCTTGACGGCCTGTTCCAGGTAGGGGCCGTCCTCGTTGGGGGCGTCCACGACCTGAACGGCGTCGATGTAGCCATCCTTCACGGTGACTTGCGTGGTCACCGGCCCGCCGTATCCTTGGGCGGTGCCCGTGAATACGCCGTCGACGGCATACGGCCCGCGGGTTGCCGCGCGCTCGGCCTCTTGGATCTGCTTTTGAACCATGGCATCGGCGGTGTTGGCATCGGCGGCCCATAGGCTGAAGCCGACCGCCAACGCTCCGATAACCGCAACGTTCACGGTTTTCGCTATGAGGTTTCGCTTGCGTACGAGAAGGTTAAGCACGGTCGGCCTCGCCTCCGCCGTTCGAGGTGCTGCCCGTTTCGCCCTTCCCGGACGCAGCGTCCGAGCCGCCGGCATCGCCCGTTGCGGCGTCGTCCGACGGGTTCGCCTTCTTGTAGGCTTCGTTGGCCAGCTCGAGCGCCTTCTCGTATGCCTTCACGATGGCCTTCGAGGAATAGGTGGAGCGGGATACGACGTCCACGTTGCTCGGGGCCGCGTGCAGATCGATCAGCTGCTTGACGACGCCGACGTACTCCTTGCCGCGAACGACGCGTCCGAACGCCGCCCATTCAAGATACGCATCGTTCGATTCGTCGTATTCCTCGAGCACCGCGTCCTCGTCGGTCGCCTTGTTCGTTCCGTGCACGTCCTTGATCGCGGATGCCTTGCCGTTTTCAACCGTAACGGTCATGGCCAGGTAATACGGTTCGAACGCGTCGGGGTCCTCGGTGTTCTCGCACTTCACGTATACGGTGTAATCTCCGTCAAGGTAGCGGGTCTCGGTTTGCCCACCTTGCGAAGGCTCGTCGACGTCGGGCTTGCTCGGCGAGTCGCCGCTTCCCGTGTTGCCGGAATCGTCCGAGGGTTTATCTGCCGCGGTGCCGTTGCCGGTCTTGACTGCCGCTTGGCGTAGGGCGTCTTCGACAGCGGCCAAGATGCCTTCCGAGGAAAACGTTGCGCCCGACACCGTGTCGACCGCCGTCGTTTGCTTGTCGACGACGGTTGCGATCAGCGATTTCGCGCGGTTGAAATATGCCGCATCGTCGCCTTGGGAAAGGATGTCTATCTTGGAGATCTTCCCTCCTGCGATGGTCACGGCCACGCGAATGGTGCTTTTGTAGCCCTCGCCTTCGCCGCAGTAAGTGCCGTCGGCGTAGCCGCTCGTCGGCACTTGGGTCGGGTTCAACGTTGCGTGGCTTTTGCCCGAAGCGGCGGATGCCGGGGCAGATGAGGCCCCCGTGTCCGATCCCGTCCCGCCTGCGGCCTTTTCAAGAGCGTTCTTGATGGCGACGAGGATACCCTTTGAAGAGTAGGTTGCTCCTGAAATGGTGTCCACCGACGTCGATTGCGCAGCGATGACCGAGTTTATCAGCCTCTTCGCATTGCTGAAATACGGCTCATCGTCGCCCGCGGACACTATTTCGATTGCGATGATCTTGCCGTCGCTGATGGTCACCGCCACCGTGATGGTGCTTTTGAACCCCTGGCCGGAGCCGGTGTAGGTGCCGTCCTTCAGGTTGGAGGCGTCGATTCCGTAGTCCGCCGCGCTGTAGTTCGCATCGGTGGCGGGTTGCGCATCCTGGCGTTCTGCGGTTACCTCGACGGGTTTGATTTCCGTCGTAGCCTGCTCGGTCGATGCGTATGCGTCGGGATTGAACACGAGCGGCTGGTACTGCGCCACGACCAGCGCAATGGCCACGCCCGTCAGCACCGATGGCATCAACAAGCCCGCTGTAGCCGCCTTCTGCGGCAACGCTGCGTGCTTGCCCGCCCCCTTTTCTTCGATTCCTTGCGTTGCGCCGTGCGTCTCCGCCTCGGCGCGCTCTTCGGTCTTTCGGTCCGTCACGGTCTTCGCTTCTCCTTCAAACGGCCTTATGGCGGAGCCTGGGCTCCGCCATAAGGCTGCACTGCATCGCTTTGGCGCAGGCGGCGAACGCATCTTCGCCGCCTGCGCTTTTATGTTGTGCGGAATCTATTCCCGCATGCGGCGGCGCATGAAGCGCGCGACCGCGGCCAGTGCTGCCGCGCCAATGGCGGCTGCGCCCGTCGCCGCCACCGGGGCGACGTCGCCTGTAGTGGCAAGGCCGGAAGCGGAGCCCGTGCCGGTTGCGCTCGCTGCCGCGCCGCTGTCGGTCCCGCTGTCGGTGCCATTGCCGTTGCCGTTGCCGCTGTCGGTTCCGCTGCCGTCCGTCCCGTCGCCGTTGCCGGTATCGGAGCCGCTACCCGATCCGTCCGTCCCGGTGCCGCCGGCAGGCGGATTCTCGACGGTCGGTTTCGCCAGCTGCTCGCGGGCCTGCTTCACGGCGGCCGTTGCGGATTCGACGTCAGCAGCGGACGCGTCCTCATTGTCGAAGAGCTCCTCGGCTGCCTTCACAGCTTGCTGATACGCTGCCCAGCTTTCGGACGTGTAATCGGATTCCTTCAGATTGGAACCGGCTTCGATCTCCGCGCGCAAATCGGCAAGCTGATCGGCCGTGGGGGTTGCGGCGAGCGCGGCTTGGGCGCTCTGCAGGGCGGAAAGCGCGCTGGCAACCTCTTCATCGGTGGCGGAAACGGATTCGTTCACGCCCCGGGCGGCATTGAGCGCTGCCTGGAAAGCGGTCCAGCTGCTTGCCGTGTATGCGTGCTCGCCGTTGTCGAGTTGCAAGGCGGATTGGATGGCGCTCTCAAGCGCGGCCTTGTCGGCAACCTTGGCATACGTGAACTGCAGATTGCTGCTGTAGCCCGTAGCTGCGACCTCGATCTCATATGCGCCGTTCGCGGCGAACACCAGGGAGCCGTCCTTGTTCGCGGCGGCAAGGTTCAGGGAACCGTCTTCGTTGATGATCTTCACGGCGCCCTTGCCCTGGGCGTTGTACACCACGTTGTTCACCGTAACCTGGGAGATGTTGCCCAGATAGTTTGCAAGGTCGCTCTCGGTGGCACCGTCGGCGGCCGTCAGCTTCAGACTGGAGGCATCGAACGCGGCAGCGTTCTTCGCCGTTGTCAACGTGAACGTTGCGCTCAAGGGCGCGTACTTGCCGCTCTTGTCGGCGGCAACGAGCGTGTAGCTGCCAGGCTGCGTGCCGGCCGGGATCTTCACGACGGAGCTGTAAGGGCCGGAAGAGGCGTTCGATACTTCGACATTGCCGCTCCAGCCTTCGATGCTGTATTCGGCGTCGAAGCCTTCAGGCAGCGTCGGATTCATGCCAATGAGGGAAGTATCGTCGAGCGATGCGCTTTCCTGAATAGAAATGGTGCCTTCATCTGCGGAAACCTTTACCGGAACATACTGATCCATGGCCACGGTGTAGGTACCGGTTGACGTGTAGAACACCACCGACTTGATGGTCTTGCCCATCATCGATTTGTAATAGGTCGAGCTCAGCGGGCTGCCGTGTGCTTCGGTCACGAAGCCACAGCTCCAAGCAAGTTCCTTGCCCTTCCAGATGTTCTCCAGGGCGCGCATGCCGTAGCCCTCGACCTTGCCGGCCTCATCGGCGGCGTTCACCACGGCGCCGTACACGACCGCCTGGTTGCCGTCGGCGTCGACCATCTGCTCGCGCAGATGGTCGAAGTCGATCTCGTAATCGCCGTATTTGCTGTTGGTGGTGAACTCGGCAGCAACATCGGACAGGGCGACGGCGTCCTTGCCTTCGACCGCGCCGAACTTCATGTTGCCGGACTCGTCGACCGTGGCTTCCTTGTAGTTTGCCGGCGTTTCGTTCTCGGGCAGCACGTAGTACGAATAGCTAGGTGCCTGGAACAGGGCGTCGCGACCGGAATAGGTCGTCGTAGAGGTCTTGCCCTTGATGGAGGTGGTGATATCAACGGAATCGGAATCCGTCACGCGCTTGAACTTCGACCAATCGATATCGTCGGAGCTGACCTTAACGGCGAACGTGGCACCCGTGATGTCGCTGCCGTCCGCGTTCACGTGGTAGGAACCGCTGACCAATGAACCGGCCAGCGTCTTCTGCTTCGTGGCGGAAGTCACCACATCCGTACCGGAGTTGTTCTGCTCCGCAGCGTAGAAATCGCTGTACGGGATGTTCATGAGCACATATGAGCCAACCTCGGGATACAGGCTGACCAGCACATCGAGCGCGCCCTGAAGGTGTTTGACCTGCTCGGCAGCTTCCGATTCGCTCAGGTCGGCTTTCTCAAGCAGCTCCTTGGTCTCGGCGGTTTCCGTCTCGATGGAAGAAGCGGTCCACGAGTCCTCGGTGTACTTGGACTTATCAAGTGCGGCGGCCTTGTCGTACAGGCTCTGCAGCTGCGCCTTCGTTGCCTCGGTCACAGGCTCCTTGGCGCCGACGATGTTGTCATCGGTCGCCTGAAAATCCCAAGAAGCGTCGGCATAGCCGAGCGCATGTACCGTTACCGTCCAGTAGCCGGTGCCGTTGGTGCCGTCCGGCAGCTGGCAGCGCAGCGAATCGGTCAGGCCAAGCTGGATGCCCATGGCCTTGTGCATCCAGTTATCGGCGGCGAACTTCGTGCCGAACGTAGCCAGCGCGTTGGTGCGCGTTGCGTCGTTGCCGTAGTACGTCCAGGTCACCGCCTGCATGTTGGCGCCAAGATCGCCGAAGCCTTGCGTGAAGTCAACGCGAAGGAATTCGCCGTAAGAACCGGAGGCATCCTTGACGGTTGCGCCCATGCTGGCCAAGTCAGCCGTCTTGAGCGCCTGGTCCTTGATGCCGGAATCCGTGCCGGTCGCCGCAGCGGAGAAGCTGCAGGAACCATCGGAAACCGTAACGGTCTTCAGGCCGTTGGTGTCGGCATCGACATCGGCTACCAGGCCGGAATACGATGAAAGCTGCCCCTCGCCATAGCCGCCGGCGAGCGTGTCGCCGTTCGCCACGAACCTATGCGTTGCTTTGAAAGCGTCCAGGTCAGAGGTCTTCACCTTAACCGGCACGTACTTCAAGCCCGTGACCTCGTAGTCCTTCAGGGTGTAGCTAGCGCCATCGCAGGTCATGGCGCCGCGGTTCCACGTTACGGTCTTGCCGTCGGTGGTGGTAAACGACTTACCGTCGGTGGCCCAGGTCGCCAGCTCGAAGGTTGCGCCCTCGTTGGTGTAGATGGTGGCCATGCACTGATAGCTGCCGCGATGCAGGCCGTGATTGGCGGTGGCGCGGGTGACCGCGTCGAACGCGCCCTTATCGGCTTCGTTGCGAGAGTCCAGGTCGCTGGAGCTTGCTGCGGATCCTGCAGCTTGGACTCCCTCGGCTGCCCAATACTCGGCCCAGGTCAAACCAGCGTAACCATAGGTGTATTCATCCTCTGCCGGCTTTGCATTCTGCTCGTCGTAAGCCGCCTGGAGGGCGTTGTCGACCGCGGCCTTGATAGCGTTCGAAGAGATTGTCGCCGTAGTGACAGCGTCGATACTGTTGGTATTGCCGGCGTTCTCGATCTGGCTGACAACGCCCTCGTAAGATGTTCCTCTTTTATCGTAGCCGTTCACGGCCCTGTCCATGCGATCCCAGTCGTCATCACCAAGAGAGCTATAGTCGGCGACTTTCACCTTCGAGATCTTCGAACCCGCAACGGTTACCGTAACCGAGACGGTGTAGCTCTCCGCGTTCCACTCATCGCCCTTGTTCAGGGGATCGTTGGAGTCGGCTACGGCCTTGCCCTGGTATTCGCCGTCTGCGATCTTCGTCAAATCATAGGATGCTTCTTGCGCGGAGACGGCGCTTTCGCCCCCCCCGACAAGGTATAATCCTCGATTGAGCTGGAAGACGTTTCCGCGTCTTCGCTCGCTAGAGGGGCAGCCGTTTCAGTGTTGGTAGCATCGGAGCCGGCTGCCCCTTCTATTTCGCTGCCGTCGGTTTGGGCGAGTGCCGTCGCCGGGGTCAGCGATAACGTAAGCGCCATGGCCATCACGCCTTTGGAGGCATTGCCTCCCGCTGAGGCCAGGACGCGTCGAATCGCATTGCGTTCGATCATCCCGTTTCCTTTCTTCGATTGTTTATGCGGGTGCGCTTCCCTGCGCCCATATCATCTGGAGGTTCACCGATGCGGAGTCACGGGCAAAAGCCCCCGTACCGGCGAATCTGTGAATGGCGATAATGTACGCGCAGGTTAACTAAGTCAAAAGGATAACCCAAAGCTAACTATGTTTGCCATACAAAACATAGTTCCCCTATATAGCTTTCAGCTTCGCTCCCGCGGGAAAGCCGCGAAGAGACGGTCGCGGCTTGCTTTCAGCCCGCTCGGGCAGGTGGGTCCGGCTGCGTGTCGCGAGTGCCCCCTTGCGCCCGCAGAGCCCTGCGCACTCGCAAGGCCCGCCAGTCGGCAACTCCTTCGCGCCCGCAATCCGCCAGCTCGCAATCCCGCATCCGCAAAAGCCCCTCGCTCGCAATCTTTTCGCGACCCGCAAACCAGCAAGTCGTTGTGCCCGCAGGCCCCGCCCACGCAAAAGGCCCCGCGAACGCGGGGCCTTCAATCTGCGGTTATTTCGTTTTCCAAACTTTCACCCGGCAGCAGTTCACGGCTTCGCCGCCGATGGGCGTGTAGTCGATGTTGGAGTACGTGACCACCGTGTCGTTCTGGCCGCTGGAAGCCAGCCACTCGCCGTAGTCGTCGGCTCCGTTCTCCGCCGACAGCGCGAAGTAGCGTTTGCCCTGCGGGTCGACGCCGCACACGGCGCTCGTGGACTTCACCATCAGCCAGTTGCCGCACCACGCCGGCGCGGTGGTGGGCGTGCGGTCGAAGCGCAGCCACTTCTGCGTGCTGTAGCCGCCGCTGCCCGGCGACTCGGCGGGGGCGTATGTGCCCAAGTTGGCGATGCCGTCGCCGTAGCTGTACGTGGCATCGAACGCGAACGTGAAGCCGGTCTTGCCGTAGCCCGCCTCGAGCGGCTTCATGGACGCGGGGAGCGTCAGCGTGTCGGTGACGTCGCCGTTCTCGCTCACGCGCGTGAGCTGGTAATACGACGACGCGCCGGTGACGCGAGGCGTGATGACCACGCCGTCGCCCGCCGCATACGGCGCCGTTGCCATGCGGCCGGCCGATTCGTACACCACGTTGGCGTCGGAGCTGCCCATGGAGGCGCTTTTGAGCTGCGCAATCAGCGACGCCGCGGTGACGGTGCTGTCGGCTTGCGGCATGATCTGCCAAAACGCGTGCCCGCCCACGGCGGCGATGGTGGGGGTCTCGAACTGATCGGAGGAACCCTCGTCGAGCTGCTGGATGTTGGAGAGCGCGTCGCCGTTTGAGTTCAGCTTCCCGGCGAAGATCCGCCAGGTGCCGTCCATGATGTTCGCCTCGGTCCACACCACGCCCTGAGAGGTGCAGCGCGCGTCGTAGATCTCGAAACCCTCGTCCTGCCCGCGCGCCTTGTCCAGCACCACGGCCGACGTGCCCGACGACAGGGCCAGCGTGGCCACCTGCGCCAGCGGCTTTGCCTTCTCCGTGGGAATCAGGCAGCAGGCGAACTTCGAATCGTTGCACCAGACCAGGGAGCCGTAGGGCAGGTCGTAGGAGCCCTGCTGCTCTGCGCAATCGTCGGTGTTCTCCACCTGCGACAGGTCGGAGATGGAGAAGACGGCGTCGGTGGGCACCTTCAGCGTTTGGATGTCGGGCGTGGAAGAACCCTTGCCGCCTGCGACCGCGGCGACGCCGGCGCCCGCAGCGGCCAGCACGCCCACGCCGAGCGCGCCCAACAGCAGGCCGCGACGCGTGATGAGCGTCTGCCCGCCGTCGCCGACGGCAGGCCGCGGGGTGCCACGGCCGGTGGGGGAGCCGCCGGAGATCCCGATGCCGCCCAGGCCCGGCGTGCCGGAGAGCGGGGTGGGGGTGGCGGCGCCTACGTAGGTGCCGGTATCGCGACGTGCGCGACCGGCCACGGCGCGCTGGGCGCGCACCTGCGTGCGCTGCGCGGTGCGTGTCGCAGGGGCGCTCGCCTTGCCGGCCGCCCGAGGTGCGGAAGCGGTGCGTGGGGTCGTGCTTTTCGCCTTCCCATGTGCGGAAACGCCGCGATCGGCGGTACGCGGGCGCGCGGAGGCGCCGCGCAAGGGGCGCGCCGGCTGCGCGGTGCGCCTGCTCGTGCGGGTTGCTCGGGAGGGTTGGCGGCCTGCGCCGCCCTGTGGTGTCCTTTGGGTTGCCATGACGGTAATTATGTCATTTCGCCTACAGGCGCGAGGGGGTTTGACTTGACTTGTTACAATAAACCCAAACACCCTTCACCCGCACGGCCGCGCAAAGGGGGCGTCCGCGCGAGGTGGCAAGGCATGGAAAGCAGCTTCCTAAGGAGTGAACCATGAGCAATGAAACCAGGCGCATCCTGCTGGTGGAGGACGAGAAGGCCATCCGCGATGCCGTAACCGCATATCTTGAGCGCGAGAACTATTGGGTAACCGCCGTCGGCGACGGCCAGGAGGCGCTGGAGGAATTCTCCAAGCACCACTTCGACCTGGTCATCCTCGACCTCATGCTCCCGCGCGTTCCCGGCGAGCGCGTCTGCCGCGCCATCCGCGACAACTCCGACGTGCCCATCATCATGCTCACCGCCAAGGGCGAGGTCGAGGATCGCATCATCGGCCTGGAGCTGGGCGCCGACGACTATCTGGTCAAGCCGTTCAGCCCGCGCGAGCTGGTCGCCCGCGCCCGCGCGCTGCTGCGCCGCGTGCACGCCGATTCCGAGCCCCAGCGCGAGGTGCTCGAGTTCGGCGAGCTCACCATCGACGTGTCCGGCCACAAGGTCATGGTCTCCGGCAAGGAGATCGACCTCACGGCCAGCGAGTTCAAGCTGCTCACCACGCTGTCCCGCTACCCGGGCCGCGTGTACTCCCGTATGGAGCTGGTCGAGAAGGTGCTCGGCTATGACTTCGAGGGCTACGAGCGCACCATCGACTCCCACGTGAAGAACCTGCGCGCCAAGATCGGCGACAACCCGCGCAACCCCAAGTGGCTGCACACCGTGCATGGCGTGGGCTATCGCTTCGAGGACCCCACCAAGCAGGGCCAGTAACCTGCCATCGCTAGCCAGCGCGCGGCTGGCAGCGTCGGCCGCGCCTTTCATTTCGTGACGAAAGGTCGCGTGCCACGTGGATACCAACACAACGCAAGACGCTCAAACAACCGGCTCCGCATCCACGGGGCCGGTTGTGGTTGAACGCCCCTCCGAGGGGAAGAAACGCAAGAAAAAGCCGTTCCAGGGCGTGCGCAACTGGTGGAACAACCTGACGTACGCCACGCGCATGACCATGGCGTTCGCCCTGATAGCGGCCATGACCGCCATGGTTGCCATCGGCGTGCTGTCGTTCGTGTGGCAGCAGCACTTCCATACGTACACGCAAGAGAACATGAAGTCGCTGGCCGAAAGCACGGCCTCGCGCATCGAAGAGGTGTACGACACCTCGCACACGCTGCACGATCCGCAGGTGGAGGCAGTGGCGAAGTACGCCGAAAGCCTGAACAGCGGCGTGGGCGTGGCCATCATCGACAACACCACCGGCAAGGCGGTGTACGACTCGTCGGCCGTTACCATCGAGAACGACGACGGCGGCACGAAAAGCGGTATGACGTCGGGCGGCCAATCGTCAAGCGTCGGCTCCGAAAACAGCCGCACGCTTGCCCCGTCCGTCAGCGCCAGCCAGCAGTTCACCAGCGCGCCCATCGAATACGGCGGCACGGCTGTGGGCTCGGTGCGCATCTGGGTGTACGGCAGCGAGTCGCTGTTGACGCAGGCCGACGAGCAATTCTCGAGCAACTCCTATCAGGCCATGGTGTTCGCCACGGTGCTTGCCATCGTGCTGGCGTCGTGCATCGGCTTTCTGTTCGCGCGCAACCTGGTGCGCCCCGTCAACACCATGGCATCCACCGCCCGCGCCATCAAGGAAGGCGACTTCTCGGCGCGCACCGGCATTCGCGGCGAGGACGAGATTGCCCGCCTGGGCATGACGTTCGACGCCATGGCCGACTCCATCGAGCGCGACCGCAAGCTGGAGCGTCGCCTTACCACCGACGTGGCGCACGAGCTGCGCACGCCGCTTATGGCCATTCAGTCCACGGTCGAGGCCATGGTCGACGGCGTGTTCGAGCCGAACGAGGAGCGCCTGGAAACGGTGAACTCCGAGGTCCAGCGCCTGTCGCGCCTGGTCGACGCCATCTTGAAGCTGTCGCGCCTGGAGAACCGCAGCAACCCCATGAAGAAGGAAGTGCTCGATGTGGGCGACCTCATCAGCGGCATCATCGCCACGCATGAGGCCTACGTGGCCGATTCGGGTCTGAAGCTCATCTACGAGGTGGAGCGCGGCGTGCGCGTGCGCGGCGACTCCGACATGATTCGCCAGGCCACGGCCAACCTCATCTCGAACGCCGTGCGCTACAC
>ERZ1034897.706-NODE-706-length-15478-cov-6.011541_pt1 | contig 15478 bp, 15 predicted proteins | sample MGYA00520629_ERZ1034897 | MGnify/ENA primary metagenome ERZ1034897 (study PRJEB33766, sample SAMN09781789) | gut metagenome | biome: gut microbiome | host: Homo sapiens | place: Madagascar | study: EMG produced TPA metagenomics assembly of the PRJNA485056 data set... | reverse complement strand
TGATCGACCCAGTTTATCGAGAACTGAAAGTCATGCAGGACAGTGATAGAAAAGCTGTGGGCATTGAGAAAGAGCTGCCGGTCATCATTCCCTTCGATGACATTGCCGATTTTGCCGGTGAGGGCATCACTAGTATTGAGGACTACCTTGGGATTGAAAAATATCCCGATGAGACATAAACATCACGAAGATTGGAAGTGCAAGCACTGTGACCTACTATTTCTGCGATGTCTGCCATTACTGCTTTGAGGCATAGTCGCTGCCCGACCGTTGCCCAGACTGCGGCAAAACGGACTACCAGAACAGACCTGCCATCCTGTTTATGACCTCTCAAATTGTCCTGATGACATATAAACTCCTACATGACAAAGGAAGTGCAAAACGCCTTGAACTACTATTTCTGCGATGTCTGCCATTACTGCTTTGAGGCAGAGTCGCTGCCTGACCGCTGCCCTGATTGCGGCAAGGTCAAATTTCAGGAAAGAGCTGCTATCCGGCCAGCCACAGAGAAAGAGGTGCAAGACCTGCTCCGGGCAAGAGCTGAAGATGAAGAATAAAATAGAGCCGTGTGTTCAAACTCCAACGCAGGAGAAGAACACACGGCTCTAAAACTACTATTTCAGCTTTTCGAGAATCTCATCTGCCGTCATACCGGATGCCAGCAGCTTTTTCAGCACAGCTTCGGCCTCGTCCTTCTTGGCAGCTTCGGCAGCCTTCGCTTCTGCGGCTGACTTCTTGGCCTCCAGCTTTGCAATTTCTTTCTCAGTCTGCTTGATCTCCGCCTTCTGCGGCTTTAGACTTTCACGCAGAGACTTGATGTCGGTCTTCATCTCTTCGATGTGGGCGACAGTCTTGGAAAGGCCCTCTTCAAGCATTGCCTTGTCTTTCTGCAGCTTTGCGATCTGAGCATCGAAGTCGGTAGATGCGGTAACACGGTTCTTGCTGCCTTTGGTTCTGGGCATAGGATGATACCTCCATTTTATGCTTATTTCTCTGCAAGATTTTTTAAAGAATGCTGCCCGCAATTCGGACATACACCTACAACGCTGTATCCATAGGGAGTAATCTCAAAAGAACTAATATGTTGCGAATTCCAATCTTTCATGTGTCCAATTACTATTTCGTTTTTTTCAGGTCTTCGAGCTATCCATGAATATGTTTGTCCACACTTTTCGCAGATGTGTTTTCCCTTTAGCTCTATCATATAGTATTCCTATCTCAGCACAATGGCCATATATTATCAAAATGGTGGGGCCCAGAGGAATTACCCTCAAGGTGCAATCTGTTTATTAACGCCCACTTCTTTCTTGAATGTTGCTTCATGCGGTCGTCCGGCTACGAACCCCATACGCACCTGTAGATGTCCCCATCTGAGCCAACACATAAGTCACAATTCCAGCTTTCATTAGCGCGCCTCCGTCAACTTCAATGCTTTTCACAAATCCGAATCCTTTTAGCGTGACCTTCATGCAACTCATCCAAGTCCAAAGTAAAGCAATAAGCAGCAATATTCTTTCTTTGCGCCTTAGCCACAGCACCCATGCTGTGTTGCCTGCCGCCCACCACGTAGAGGTGTGCAAAGTATCGAGCGGCAAAGCTGTGAGAAAACTCCCCACAGCTCAAATATATACTATCCTGTAGTCTTTTTCAAGAATAACGAAGAAAATCAGACCTATATACTTCAATATGTCCTATTTTTCACGCTCATTTTTCTGCTCAGCCACGTCCAAGCCACCAACACACCGATCCATCCGCCCATCGTATTACCGAACACGTCATCGAACTCTGCGATGCCAAGTCCCGTAATATACTGGGTCGTTTCGATTGCCACAGACATCACGAAGGGAATCACTAGCACCCACTTTTTCTGAAACCACCTATACAGCCCCGTTCCAAGCGGAATGAACAGCCAGATGTTATTGATGACCCCTACTCTCACAGATTGCTCTTTCAAAAACTTCCCAGCATAGGAAAATAGAACAACGTTCGTTCTTGCATCCCCTGACTCCCGAAACATCAGTGTTTCATAAAGAACGAACGCTACATAAACAATCGTAAGTACTACGCTTAAACTCTTCGGAAGAACGATCATCAGTAAGCAGACCACACAGCCAAAAACAACTACCATGCACGGGAAGCCATTCAGAAGGTTGTCCACACACAGCATTACGTTGCTGGTTCTGTCAAGCAGAAGATTCACCTTTCCGCTGCGCTTGATGCCGTACTGCCCTTTAGACAAAGCCTTTGGGTTGCCATTCGCATCAAAATACATATCCGTATCTGCTGTGCCGTCTCTATGATAGGTACGTTTGAGGATGGTATAGCCTGCATTGGTAGGGGCGGGGTTGCCATCTGCGTCAAGATAAGTGATCAGGCCGATGTATCCTTGCTCGTTGCACTGATATAACTCGCCATACTGACCAAGCAAGGACCTCGCTGGGTTCCCGTCTGTGTCAAAATACTGCTCACCGACAATGGCACCATCCATATCACGCTGATATGTCTTAATCGCATATCCAGATGATGTACTCACTGCATGACCGTCTTTATCGAGAAAGGTCAAACTAGTGCTCTGACCCTCAGAGTTATACTCACGATGAAGCCCATAATATCCACCGGAGCACTGTACCTGCTGTCCGTTCAAATCGTAGTAGAAATCATCGGAAGCCCTGCCGCCAACCTGCGTTCTAACAATAGTAGAGTATCCGGCACTGAGTATTATCGGATTACCTTCGGCATCAAGATATGTGATGACCGTACTCGTTTCATTGTATTCATACGATAATCCGTAATAATCGCCATACCTTGCCACAGGGTTTCCGCTTGCATCAAGATACTGTTCCTCTACAACTCGATCGCTATCGTCCCGCATTCTACGCACGGTCGCATAGCCCATATCAATAGCTTCTGTGATTACTCCATCAAAATTCACATAGCTTGTGCTGGTCTCGCTTCCATCCACGGTTTCTCGGATACTCAGCTCTGAGGAAGTATATCCTGCATCGTGGTCAACATCCGCATCAGGCAACAACGCCAAGATAGAAAGAAGAACCACCGATACAATCAGCAGGATTCCGCATCCTCGCTTCAGGCTTGCACTCAAACTCCGTAGCCTCTGCTCTTAATGGTCTCCACGACCTGAGACACATACTTCTGGCAGGTATCGTGGTCAGGGGCTTCCACCATCACACGCACAACAGGCTCCGTACCGGACTCGCGCACCAGAATACGGCCAGTGTCACCCAGTGCCTCGGCTACATCCTTGACTGCTGCCTGCACTACTTCGTCGTCCTGTGCGGCCTTTTTATCGGTCACACGAACATTCTCCAACACCTGCGGATAGATCTTCAAAGGCTCAGCCAGCTTGCTCATGGGAACCTTCTTTGCCAGCATGACTTCCATCATCTTCAGACTGGTCAGGATACCATCACCCGTGCTGGCGTACTTGCTGAAGATAATATGACCACTCTGCTCACCGCCGATACGGCAGCCGTTCTTAGCCATGTACTCATAGACGTACTTGTCACCCACTGCGGTCTTGGCATAACCGATGCCCTGCTCATCGAAAGCCTTGTACAAACCAAAGTTGGACATGACCGTGGTAACAACGGTATTGGTCAGCAGCTTGCCACGCTCCTTCATGTAGCAGCCGTAGATATAGAGGATATGATCTCCGGTGATCACATTACCCTTTTCATCCACACACAGGCACCGATCAGCATCGCCGTCGTAGGCAAAACCGATGTCCAGCCCCTTCTCTACCACGAACTTCTGCAAGCCCTCGATGTGGGTGGAACCAGCGTTATTATTGATATTCGTACCGTTAGGCTGTGCATTGATGACGTAGGTATCAGCTCCCAGCGCATCGAACACAGACTTGGCAATATTCCAGGAACTGCCGTTGGCGCAGTCCAGACCAACCTTGACACCCTTGAAGGAATAGATGCCCAGAGAGATCAGATAGCCCATGTAGCGGTTGCGGCCAGACACATAGTCCACCGTGCAGCCGATATGCTCACGGTGAGCGAAAGGCAGCTCCGGCCAGTCCTTATCGAACACATGGAGCTTTCCGTCAATGTAATCCTCGACTAACAGTAAGATCTCCTCTGGCATCTTCTCGCCGTAGCAGTCGATCAGCTTGATACCGTTGTCATAATAGGGGTTGTGGCTGGCAGAGATCATAATGCCGCAATCAAAGTCATCCACACGGGCAATATAGGCCACGGAAGGGGTGGTAGTGACGTGCAGCAAGTAGGCGTCTGCACCGGAAGCGGTCAAACCAGCCACCAGACTATACTCGAACATATAAGAGCTGCGGCGGGTATCCTTGCCAATGACGATGCGGGCAGGCTCGTTGTTGCCGTTGCGCTCACGCAGTGCGTTGTAGTACCAGCCTAAGAAGCGGCCAACCTTGCAGGCATGGTCAGCGGTCAGAGTGATTCCAGCTTCGCCACGGAAACCGTCAGTTCCAAAATACTTTCCCATTATAGTTTTTTCCTCATCCAATGAGTGAATTAACGAATAAAATGTGCCGTTAGCCGGATAATTATCCGTTGCCTGCTGCTCACCACGGAGAGGTAGCACACTTGAGCAGCACAGCCATGCCGACGCATGGCTGCAATAAGTATTAGTCTCTGCGGAACAGATCGCGGGTGTAGACCTTGTCCTGCACATCATCCAAGCAGCTATCATAGCGGTTGGCAATGATGGCTTGGCTGCGGTTTTTGAATTCTTCAAGGTCATTCACAACTTCGCTGCCGAAGAAGGTAGAACCATTCTCCAGAGTCGGCTCGTAAATAATGACTGTCGCGCCTTTAGCCTTGATACGCTTCATAACGCCCTGAATAGAGCTCTGGCGGAAGTTATCAGAGTTAGATTTCATGGTCAGGCGGTATACGCCAACCACCACATTGTGTTCCTTGCTAGGATCATAAGCCTCGTTTGCTTCATATGCGCCAGCGATCTCCAGCACACGGTCAGCAATGTAGTCTTTTCGGGTACGGTTAGACTCCACGATTGCTTCAATCAGGTTCTCCGGCACATCAGCGTAATTGGCCAGAAGCTGCTTGGTGTCCTTGGGCAAGCAGTAACCGCCGTAGCCAAAGCTTGGGTTGTTGTACTGATCACCAATACGAGGATCAAGGCACACACCCTTGATAATTTGCTGCGTATTCAGTCCCTTCATCTCCGCATAGGTATCCAGCTCGTTGAAATAGCTGACACGCAGAGCCAGATAAGTGTTGGCAAACAACTTAACAGCCTCGGCTTCCGTAAAGCCCATAATCAGGGTGTCGATATTCTCCTTGATTGCACCTTCCTGGAGCAGGCCTGCAAAGGTGTTGGCAGCCTTCACCAGGCGAGCGTTATCCACATCAGTACCCACAATGATACGGCTCGGGTACAGATTGTCGTAAAGAGCTTTAGACTCCCGCAGGAACTCCGGGCTGAAAATGATGTTGTCGCAGTGGTACTTTTCACGCACAGAAGCTGTAAAGCCAACCGGAATCGTGGACTTAATAACCATGATTGCGTCCGGATTGTACTGAATGACCAGCTTGATGACGGCCTCTACTGCGGAAGTGTCAAAGAAGTTCTTCTTGCTATCATAGTTGGTAGGCGCTGCGATAACGACGAAATCCGCATCTTTGTATGCGGCTTCAGCATCCAACGTGGCAGTCAGATTTAAGTCCTTTTCTGCCAGATACTTTTCAATGTACTCGTCCTGAATTGGGGACTTCTTATGATTGATGAGGTCAACCTTCTCCGGGATAATGTCCACTGCCATGACCTCATGGTGCTGGGACAACAGCGTGGCAATGGACAAACCGACATAGCCAGTACCTGCAACTGCGATTTTCATAGTCCTTCTCCCTTTCTATACATTCTTCCATCCTTAGCAAGACTTATGCCTTGATTCCCTGATACTCCTGCTGGACCTGCTGGTAGCTTTCCAAGTTACCAATGTCATACCGTTTGCCCGGCATTTCCATAGCATGCACATCCGTTACTGTGCACAACCACGCAATGAAGCTGCCCGGCGCATCGGTGCCACATTTCTTCTGTTCGATTGCATCCTTGACCTTTTGGGCATCCTCTCGGGTGTACACATAGAAGGGCGGGCAGCACCAGTGACTCTTGGGTTGGGCTGGCTTTTCTTCCATAGACAGAATTCTATCATGATCGTCGAGCTCCACCACACCGCATTTGGTGAGTTTCTTTTCGTTAGGCTCGTAATAGCGCATGATGCAGGAGGTCTTCTTCTCGCTGGCGTAGGCCACAAACTTAGAGAGGGAGAAATCCAGAACATTATCTCCGGCAATCACCAGCATATCATCATCCAGCCCCAACTGGTCAATGGCAAACTGCACATCACATACAGCACCCAGCCGGGTCTCGTTGCTGCTTGTTCCATCGTCCACCACCCGGATATTCTGTTTCTTGGTTGCCGCCCAGTCCTCAAAATGGTGGGCAAACTTGTGGTTGCTGATGACCACATAGGTGTCCACCAGACCGGTGGTGTCAATGTCATCCACCAGCCAATCCAAGATGGTCTTATCCCCTACCTTCAGCAGGGGTTTGGGAAAGTTCTCCGTCAAGGGGTACAGGCGAGTTGCATACCCTGCCGCCAAGATCAAGCACTTCATATTATTCCTCCGTTTTCTGCCCTAAGCCATCCGCACTCTCGCACAGATGGAAACTGTACTTGCCGCGCATCTCTGGGAAAGCGGTGAGGTACTTCTGTTCCACTTCCTCCTGAATGTTATCCGCTTTGTCGGGATCAATCAGCGCCATACAGCATCCTTTGAAGCCAGCACCACTGAAACGTCCACCATAGATGCCAGAGGTTTCCCTCATAATCTCGTAAAGTTTGATCTGTTCCGGTGCACCAGATTCCCAGTTATGGATACTGCTCCAGCCTGATTCAAAGGACAGGCGTCCGTACTCCTCCAAATCCCCTCGCCGCCATGCTTCCGCACCAGCTTCCACACGCTTGAACTCGGTATACCAATGTTCACAGCGTTTTGCCCATTGCACCGGCAGCCTATCTTTATAGGTCTGGTAGATCTCATACGAAACATCACGGGCATTAGCCTCATTGAACTTTCCGTACTCTAGACCCGCAAAAGCCTGCAAAGCGTAAACACCGGATCGCAGTTCATCCACCCGCATATTATATTTAGAGCCAGTCAGACTGTGCTCCAATCCACTGAAAAACACCGCAATCTTGTAGGGCTTCATATTGGGATTCGTGGGAATCAGCTCGTAGCTGTTATCCTTACAGTCCAGATACAGCAAGTGGTCTTTTTTACTCAGAACCTCACAACTCTGATCCAGGGTTCCCACATTAACGCCCACGTAGTTTTTCTCTGCATCAAACGCAATGCTGATCAGTTCAGACGACTCCAGTTTAATTCCATTGACTTGGCACAATGCATCCAGGAAGGACAGTATCACCGCTGCAGAGGAAGAAAGCCCTCCGATGGGCAAAGAGCCCTCAATGACGCCACTGAGTCCGACTGTCAATGGGTACCGATTGCTCAGCGCCCAGGTAGCCCCCCGCAGATAGTCTGCCCAATCGCCGGTTTTTTCGCCGATTTCCCGAATATGCCACTGGGCACGCTTGGGAAATTGGAGGCTGCACATCTCAACAACGCCATTCATTTTAGGCTTGTAGGCAATGTGGATGCCCTTGTCAATCGCTAGTCCTGTGATTTTTCCTAAGTTGTGATCACTGTGGGCACCAATGGGGCAAATCCGATAGGGACAAAAGCTGATACCCGTGGGTTCCTTGCCGTATATTTCGTAGAATCTTTCCTCGCAGCGCATGTGCTCCCTCCTTTCTCTCAGGTCATATAAAACTCTTTATACCACTCAGCAAACTTCTGCAAACCTTCACGCAGCGGAGTGTGGGGCTTAAAGCCGAAATCACGCTCCAGCGGCTCGGTGTCTGCAAAAGTCACAGGCACATCGCCGGGCTGCATGGGCACCAGCTCCTTGTGTGCCTCGAAGTCATAGTCCGCAGGCAACACACCGGCTCGCACCAGTTCCTCGGATAGAATCTGCACAAAGTCCAGCAGGTTCTCCGGATTAGAGTTGCCGATGTTGTAAACCGCATAGGGAGGAATGGGCAGCCCATCCTCGCCATTCTTCTTTTCTGGAGCTTTTGCCATCACACGGACAACGCCTTCCACGATGTCATCCACATATGTAAAGTCCCGCTTGCAGTGGCCGTAGTTGAAAATCTTGATAGTCTCACCGTTTACCAGCTTGTTGGTAAAGCCAAAGTATGCCATATCCGGACGCCCGGCAGGACCATAGACCGTGAAGAACCGCAGACCAGTGGAGGGGATATTGTAGAGCTTAGAGTAGGCGTGCGCCATGAGCTCGTTGGACTTCTTGGTAGCCGCATACAGGGAAACAGGGTTATCCACCTTGTCATCGGTGGAGTAAGGCACCTTCTTGTTGCTGCCATATACAGAGCTGGAAGATGCATACACTAAATGCTCCACTGGATGATGGCGACAGGCTTCCAGAATGTTATAAAAACCAACCATGTTGCTTTGGATGTAAGCGTCCGGGTTCGTGATGGAATAACGGACACCCGCCTGTGCGCCGAGGTTGACAACAATATCCGGATGGTACTGCTCAAAAATGCTGTCGATAAGTGCCTTATCCGCAAGATTGCCCTTGATAAAGGTGTAGTTCTCGAACTTCTGAAGCTCAGTAAGACGAGCTTCCTTGATACGAACATCATAATAATCGTTCATGTTATCCAGACCGATGACCTTGGTATCGGTCTCGGTAGTCAGGATACGCTTGGCAAGGTTGGAACCAATAAAACCGGATGAACCGGTGATAAATACTGTCTTCATTGTGCTTCCTTCTTTTTTTCAGATTTTTTATTCAGTAAGACCTTCTTGCCAACAACGACACAAACCGTAAAGATAAAAGCAATTGCACAATATCTCAAAACCGTATTTCCATAGAACAGAATACCTAACAAGGAAATAAGCGTCGTAATTATAGCAAGAACAATCATAAACTTGTCATTGTAAATAGTACCCTTTCTCATTCCATGCTCTTTACATATTTTTCTCGCCCAGATTCCCTGAAAAAGTGCAAATAAAATATAAGAGAAGAGTGTCGTATATGCAGCGGCCATGTACCCATACAGATTTATAAAAATGTAGTTCAAAACCAAATTGGTGAGTGCCGCAATAATCGCTGGATACATTACATACTTTGTTTTTTTATAATAAATGGCAATATCTGAATATAAATTGGCAAATGATGTAAAAAATACACCTGCTGCAATCGGAGGCATAATATAAATTGCTTCATAGTATTCCTCCGTTGCTAGTATTTTCACTATTTCTGGAGCCAAGAATGTCATCAGAACAGCGACAGCTGCATAAAAAGACATCAATTGAACCGAAACACGTTTAATTCCGTTATTATCTCCTTCGATATTCCTGAATATATACGGAACAAAGGAAGAATGAACAGCCTGCCATACCAAAAGTGACAAAGAACTCACTGTATATAATGTACTATAAATTCCAACCGCACTGTTTCCCACCATCTGACTAATCATCATTCGATCTGAAACGGTAAGAATTTGAGAGGCTACCGAATAGCCTACTAAGGGCAAGCTTAATGTAAGAGATAGTTTCCAAAATTCTCTATTATAAAGAGTCTTTCCCCTTACAAAAGTGCATATCCATATGACGGCCGATACGCCATATATAACCAGATAGTTACTGAATAGGCGTCCTTCAGCAACTATTGATTCATTTACTGCACTTAATTTTATAACAGCTGCGATAGAAAGAGCCGATGCAATTAATGCTGACCCCGTCATAACCAAGCCTGACAATTTATACTTATATTCATATCTTTGCCTAGCAAGCCAAAAGTCTCTCGCTGGAGCAAATAGAAATCCTATAAGCATAAGAATAATCAGTTCATTGGGAAGTCCTAATATACTACTCCATAGTTGCGGAGCTAAAGCATAGATACATGCAATTAAAAATGCAATGAGCGAGGTGAGGGAAAGAACCGAAGATTGATATCTATCCCTTTCATTTTCGTATTCTTTAAGTGCCACAACATATCCACCTGAAGTTAACGACAACGTAGCAATGGCACTTATCATCGAATACCATGAATTATACAGATTTACAACACCAATTTGACTTGTTGTCATCAATCGTGTAAATATCGGAACTGTTATTATAGCTAGACCTCTTGAAAACAAGGTTGAAAGTGTATATACAGCTGCCGACTTTGCTTCAATAGGAATTCTTCGTTTTGTCGAGAGCAATTTTCTCATTTCATCACTTTCTCCACACCATCTTATTAACCACACCGGTGTAGCTCTGGATGATTTTAACAACCTTATCAGACACGTTCTCATCCACATAATCCGGCACGGGGATGCCAAGGTCACGGTTCTTGTTCATCTCAACCGCTACATCCACTGCCTGCAACAGATGGCTACCGTCGATACCGGCAAGGATAAAGTCCCCCTTATCCAGTGCCTCCGGGCGCTCAGTTGAGGTGCGAATGCACACAGCCGGGAACGGATGTCCCACGCTGGTAAAGAAGCTACTTTCCTCCGGCAGTGTGCCGCTATCAGAGACAACACAGAAAGCGTTCATCTGCAGGCAGTTATAGTCGTGGAAGCCCAACGGTTCATGCTGAATGACATGCTTATCCAACTGGAACCCACTTTGCTCCAGACGCTTGCGGCTGCGCGGGTGGCAGGAGTACAGGATCGGCATGTCGTACTTCTCCGCCATCTTATTGATTGCTGTGAACAGCGATGTAAAGTTTTTCTCCGTATCGATATTCTCCTCACGGTGAGCAGACAGCAGGATATACTTGCCTTTTTCCAAACCCAGACGGGCGTGAATATCAGATACTTCGATTTTCTCTAAGTTCTGATGCAGCACCTCAGCCATAGGAGAACCGGTGACATAAGTGCGCTCTTTAGGCAGGCCAGTGTCAGCCAGATAACGGCGGGCGTGCTCGGAGTACGCCATATTTACGTCGGAGATAATATCCACGATGCGGCGGTTCGTCTCCTCCGGGAGGCACTCGTCCTTGCAGCGGTTGCCGGCTTCCATGTGGAAAATCGGAATATGCAGGCGTTTTGCGCCGATAACACTCAAGCAGCTATTCGTGTCACCCAAAACCAAAACAGCATCCGGCTGAACAGCGACCATCAGCTTGTAGCTCTCAGAGATGATGTTGCCCATAGTCTCGCCAAGGTCTGCGCCGACAGCGTTCATGTACACCTCAGGGTCTGCCAGCTGTAGGTCATGGAAGAATACGCCGTTCAGATTGTAGTCATAGTTCTGGCCTGTGTGAGCCAGAATCACATCAAAATACTTACGAGTCTTGTTGATGACCGCTGCCAAGCGGATAATTTCTGGGCGAGTGCCCACAATGATTAGCAACTTTAGCTTGCCATTATTCTTAAACGTTACATTGCTATAATCAGCCATCTAATCTGCCCTTTCCTCCATGGAAAAATTCAATTAAGTTTACACAATTAGAAATAAATTCCCTTTGACTCACCGCTATAAGCATAATACTTCATCAGGGCCAAATCTTTTTCTTGTCCCTTTAAATGACCCAAATGCAAAGATTCGCCTTTTATTTTTTCAAAATATTCATCTGCTGTTTTAATCACTCTTGCTGGCACACCAACAGCCACAGAATTATCCGGTATATTATGGGACACAATAGCCCCAGCACCAATCACAACATTGCTTCCGATTGTGACACCTGGCAAAATTATCACATTATTTCCTATATAGACGTCATTCCCAATTGTGATAGGCTTTGTAATCTCCAAATCCGGGATATATTGTCTATAGATCAATGTACCACCATCATGAGTAATAAATTTCACCCCATCTGTTATATGCACATTATTTCCAAGAGTGATTAACCACGGTTCAGCATTCCATGAAACTTTTCCGTAAATATGCCCCCCGTGGAAAATTTATTCCAACTTTCTCCATATACTCATACGGGCGAAAATGTTTTAGAAAGCTCCGATATATCTTTTTCATGTTCATTATAAATCTCCTCTTACACCGGCTCGAAGAAGGTATCCGGGTGGTTCGGGTCAAAGATTTCATTGCAAGTCATGACCGTCACCAGATTCTCCGTCTCAGACAGATTGATGATGTTGTGCGTCCAGCCAGGGATCATGTGGACAGCCTCGATCTTATCACCGGAAACCTCAAACTCCACCGTTTCGCCAGTGTTGATATTGCGTTCCTGAATCAAACCGTGACCAGCCACCACAATGAACAGTTCCCACTTGGAGTTGTGCCAATGCTGGCCCTTGGTGATGCCCGGACGGCTGATGTTGATGGACACCTGCCCACAATCTGCAGTATGAACAAGTTCCGTGAAAGAGCCACGGTTGTCCACATTCATTTTGAGGGCATACTTGAACTTGTCCGTGGGCAGATAAGTCAAATACAGCGAATAGAGTTTCTTGGCAAAGGAGCCATTCGGCATTTTGGGCATCATGAGTGTAGTCGGCTGCTGCTTGAAGTCCTGCAGCAAGTCCACAATCTCACCCAGTGTGACCTTGTGGGTAACAGGTACACAGCAGTAGCGGCCGTCCGCTTTCAGAACAGTCTCTACACCGTCAAATTCACAGTGCTTCTCCTTGCCTTCCAGCAGGTCGAACATCCCTTCTACCAGGTCATCGATGTAGAGCAGCTCCAGTTCCGTGCTACGGTCATTGACCGTGAACGGCTCATCATTGGCGACTGCCCAGCAGAAAGTGCTGACAGCACTGTTGTACTTCGGGCGGCTATGCCCCATCAGATTTACAAAACGATAGACTGCAACTTTCGCCCCAGTTTCCTTAGCATACTCGAAGAACAATTCTTCGCCCGCTTTCTTACTGCGGCCATATTCGCTGTTGCCGAAACGTCCAGCCAATGTTGCCTGAATGGAAGAGGACAGCATAATAGTCGCCTTATTGCTATGCTTTTTCAGGCAGTTCAGCAGGTCGGATGCGAATCCGAAGTTGCCTTTCATGAAGTCTTCCGGGTTTTCCGGACGATTCACACCTGCCAGATTGTACACGAAGTCCGCCTTCTGGCAGTATTCGTCCAGTTCTTCCGGGGTAGAGTTCAAGTCGTACTCGTAAATTTCTTCGACATGCAGATTGGGACGAGTTTTATTCTTACCATCCCGGATATTTTTCAGGTTATTGCACAGGGCAGTTCCCACCATGCCCTTTGCACCTGTGACTAAAATGTTCATCCTTTCACCTCTTTAATGCACAGCCGTGCAGTCTGGGATGTCTGCATCATCTGACACGGTTGCGTTATTGCAAACGGTGCAGTTGCTGCCGATGCGCACACGTTTGCCGACCTTCGCATATGTGCGCACGACGGAGTTCGTGTAGATCAAAGAAAAGTCATCGACCGAGCAATCATGATGAACCTCAACGCCCGGGTTCAACAGAACGCCATTCCCGACCGTGGAACCATTTTGAACGACAGAGTTGTTCAAAAGAACGCATCCACAGCCCATTTTTGCATACGGACTGACGTACGCACTCGAATGAATCAAATTCGGGAAATCATATCCTATCTTCTCCGCCGTATCATAAATGCGTTCGCGTACGGCATTATTGCCGATCGTGACGACCAGCAACTTGTATGTGTCAAAAAGCTTCGGTAGGTCGGAAACTCGCCCGATAACCTTCACACCACATATTTCTGTGCCGACTTCCACGCCATCATCGATGAAAGCGCAGTTGTATTTCTGTATAGCCAATTCGGACACCACGCGACCAAAGCCACCGGCACCTATTACCAACAACTTTTCTGTCATAAATAAAACCTTCACAATCAGTGGATTATTTTGCAAACCCGTGCTGTCAGTTTTTCTACTGTCATTCTAAATAGAGCTGCCAAAATAAGCGTGAGCGAAACGCAACATAACAATGCCATAAGCATTACCACATCTGATCTCAGCCTATTTGTAAACGCAATTATAAACCAGCATCCTATAGAGTTTATAATAGGCCAATGAAGCGCATAGATTCCAAAAGAAACTGCACCCAACCTCTTGGTTAATTTACACTCAAAGATGGATTTCATTCGTTCTACTTGAGGAACAGCAATCAAGAAGCACGCGAAAGATATACTTGTAAACACAAGGTTTCCAGCGAAAAATGCCACAAGAGGCAGTAACAATCCAGCTAAAACTATAATGTGTTTTTTACTTTGTATCTCCGTCTTCTCTCCAAGTAGTCTTGCGCAAGATCCACAAAGGCACGCCATGATAATACTTCTGCCTGTAATGGCTGCCAATACAGTAAGTACACAAATAGCAATTGTCTCTGTCTTTTTTGACTTGCAAATCCAACTTACCCCGTAAATCAAAAATGAAGAAATCAACATATCTCTTAAACACCAAAATGGTGAGTTGAACTTGCTCGTTCCCAGTATCAAGACAAAAAAAGGTTCTTTCAATATATCCAAAATCGTCAAACGACTTCCATATAGGTGCGTCAGCCATGTGTTTTGTACGATTGCCTGCACACTATGGTTGTAGAAGCCTATGGTGTTCTGGATTACAAAGATAAATATCGCCGTTCCCCAAATAGGAATCGCAAGGCGAAGGATTCGCTTAGTACACTTCACCAAAAAGTCCCTTATTTTTCGGGGGGGGGTGGATATTATCAACAAATATCCACTTATCACAAAAAACAAGTAAAGCCAGAAACTCTCTGCTGTAAAAAATGAAACCAGTCCTTCAGTCAATATTCTGACAAACCAAGAATCAATTTGTGAAGCATTTTCTGCGTACTTGTATATTCCTGTGAAGTGACCCAAGAGAATGAAAAGGCACGCCAAGCCTTTCATTCCGTCAAGATAGCCTTCTCTTTGCGATTGCATATATGCCACCTTATACGTTAGGAATACCCTTCAGTTCATTCTGGACATATTCAGTGGTCAGGATCTTCTTCACAGTCCCCTCCACATCCAGACGAGTAGTATTATGGCTAGTGTAGGACTCATCGGCCATGGTATGTACCTCACCCTTGACCACAAACTTGTCATAGTTCAGGTCACGGTTATCTGCTGCTACACGGAAGTAGTGACCCATATCCTGGCTGCGTAGACGCTCTTCACGAGTCATCAGAGTTTCGAACAGCTTTTCGCCATGACGCGTGCCGATGATGTTAGTGCCAGTGTCACCGAAGAGCTGCTGAACAGCCTTTGCCAGATCACCGATGGTAGAAGCATCAGCCTTCTGAATGAACAGATCGCCGGGGTTTGCATGCTGGAAGGCAAACATGACCAGATCCACAGCCTCATCCAGATTCATCAGGAAACGAGTCATGTTAGGGTCGGTGATGGTAATGGGGTTGCCAGCCTTGATCTGGTCAATGAACAGAGGAATGACGGAGCCGCGGCTGCACATGACA
>ERZ1034897.692-NODE-692-length-15669-cov-17.858396_pt1 | contig 15669 bp, 29 predicted proteins | sample MGYA00520629_ERZ1034897 | MGnify/ENA primary metagenome ERZ1034897 (study PRJEB33766, sample SAMN09781789) | gut metagenome | biome: gut microbiome | host: Homo sapiens | place: Madagascar | study: EMG produced TPA metagenomics assembly of the PRJNA485056 data... | reverse complement strand
GGCCTGCAAGGATGCCACGCGCAACGCGAGAGCGACGCGCCTGGGCGTCCGAGCCTACCGCCCCATCGGCGGCAGGCTGCGAGTTTTTTCGGCGCGATTTTCGTACAATTCCCGCGCCGTTTTTCGACTGTGGCACGAGTGGCATAGGCTTTCGAGGTTGTCCCGATCTCGGAATCTTTCCCAGTCGCCCTTGTGGTCGACGATGTGGTCAACATCGGTCGCCTTGACGCGGAGACCGCGTCGGGCACACTCTCGGCAGAACGGCTCGCGCAGCAGCTGCGTCGGTCGCAGATCGAGACGCCACTCGTCTGTGGCATACATCCAGCGCCACGACTTCGATTCCTCGCTGCGCCGGTCGCCGCGCGGCTGATGGGCGGGGCAGTAGCCGTCGCGCACCAGCACGCAGCAGCCGGGATGACGGCAGGGTCGGAGCGGCTTCATGGCCATCGGGCTATCACCTCCGGGCAAAACAAAAACGCCTGCACCAACACGACCGCTGTCAGCGGATCATGTGGCACAGGCGCTCAGGCACAGGCACTCGTCGATATTCACGATGGACTCTTTCCCGCAGATCTTGCAGTACACGGTCAACGACCGTGCCCTGGTGTCGGGGTTGAGTCGAAGAACTTTTCCTCGTCCGCATCGCGGGCAGAGGAGCCATCCGTTCTTTGTGTCAAGTTTAGCAGTTTTTACCTCAGTTTGCAATGCTTTTCCACCACTTTCTTCGGCTTGTCCGTAAATATTCATTAGGTTTCAAGAATAAGAAATCATTATTTAAAATAAAAGTACTATTTTCAGTATGCGAGATACTTAGAATATGAATAGAGCCCCCACTCGCTCTTTGCCTCGTTGTGTTCGAGCGGCAAGATGATCGCATCACGCGGCACATAGATCCTGCCGGTTTTGCTGCTGCGGACCTCCGGCAACGGCACTTTTGCTTTCAGCGTCCGCGATGGCCCCCACGGATGCTGCCCGACTTCTGGCCGTTCCTTGGTGAAGTATCGGGCGAGCCTGCGATAGCCGTCCTCTTGCAGGATTTTTTTCTTTGTGTATGGCACATCGTAGGCCTCGCCCCAGTCCCACAGCCGCCGCACGAGCACCGCAGGATACTCACTATTGCGTAGAAAAACGTGGATGTGTAGGCTGTCATGCAGCCCCTCGATGCGGTAAACATAGTCAAATGGCTTACCGCTGCCCCAGCGTTTGAGGCGCTTGAGGTAGGTGTTCCAGATCTGCTGCACGTCTTTCCGGCTCTCCGGTAGATTCTCCGGCGCAAACGTCAGTGAGTGGAAAACACCGTCGTACTCAAAGAGCGCGAGCCGCAGCTCCAGTTTGTCGACGGTCGTGCGGCTCATCGCCGGCCCGCACCGAGAGCGGATGCACTCGCCATTCTTCCGCAAAAAGCACGATCGATCCGTCGAAAATACCTTGACCAAAGGTCCCGCCCGCTGCTTTACGATGCAATATTCATCCATGGCGACAACTCCCAAGCGATCCGGAGAGCTGCCCGGTCACGCGCCCAAAGGCGGCGTCAATTGCCGCGGTCGTGATGGCAGATCGGAGCATCGCATCAGTCTCGCCGGGCAGGAGAGCTCGCGGCCACTCGCCGCAGATCGCGTCAGACCATGCGGTGAGGACGAGAGCGAGCACGTCGCGGTGCGACATATCGCCATCGCAGGAGTCCGCCAGGCGTCTGGCATCATTCCGTGACACCCCCAGCCCCATGAGCCGTTTGATGAATCGTCTACGTTCCATCCGGTGCCTTCTTCCGGGGACGTCCCGCTTTTTTCTTCACCTCGACGCCCTGCGCGGTGAGGACTTCGATGATATCATCCTTGCTGCAAACGTTCAGATCCGCCAGCACGCGGAGTTGGGCAACAGGGTTCGCTGCCTGTCGATACGATGTCATGATCTCACCCGGCGTCATCAGCAGTTCTCGCCCCTTTTTCTTCTGCGGCTGCTTTGTTGGCTGTTTGAGGTTGTGCTCGCGCAGGACGGACGGTTTTCCCTGTTCCTGTTCCTGTTCCTGTTTCTGTTCATCCTCTGGCGGAGCGGCCGTACCCGATTCGGACACGACCATTTCTGCGGTGCAGTGCGCCCCATCTGCGGTCTGAACTTGGACATCGTCCAATTCAGGGAACTTTTCGAGCTCGAATTCCGTACCGACGCCAAGCACCAGCACGCCCTTCATGATGCTCTCGTAAACGTAGTCGCGCATCGCCTCCAGCTCCTTTGCGGTGTGAGGAAACACCCCGCGCGGCACCATAACGACCAGCACAGTTTTCAAAATATTATCTTTCATGCCGGCTCACCATTTATTAACATATCGTGAAGATCGACGAATCGACCGCCGAGACCCTTGTCCATCAGTTCCTGCAGTGCGTCGAGCGTGGCGTGGACGTCACGCGCCTCCGCGGCCTCGACGCACAGTTTCTCCATGTCGCACAGCTTAGCGCACGCACCATAGATGCGCGGCGGGCACTGTAAAAGGTTTGCGCCCTTCAAGCCCCACGCGCCATTCTCGCTATAGGTCAGTTGTCTATACTCATTCATCCCCGGTCTCCTCCCAGTTTGATTTGTCCATATTCTCGGTCACTCTCAATCTTCACGACCATGCAATCGCCATTCTTCCGCAAAAAGCACGATCGATCCGTCGCAAAGGCTTTGACCAACGGCCCCGCCCGCTGTCTCACGATGCAGTACTCATCCATACAGGTGGCTCCCCAGCATGCCGGAGACCTCTCCGGTTATATCGCCCTCAATAGCGATCTTTTCCAGCTGCTTGTAGTAAATCTGCAAAAATTCCACACATAACCTGTTCATAATCCGCACGTGCGAAATACTCCCATTGCACATTCCTGCCACCCTTACCGCGGCATTTCTGTCGAATCCAATGCTCATCAGCAGCTTGATCATTCGTTTCTTTTTCATTTAGCTGTCCCCATCGTCATCTGTTGATACTCTTCCACGCGCTCGACCTTGACCACGCGCACGCCGCCATACTTTTCAAAGTCCATAAAGCGCCTTTCCTGCGCTTCGTAGTAGTGCTCGTCAATTTCGTACCCCACGAAATCGAGTCCAAGCTCCAACGCAGCGATGCGGCTGCTTCCGCTGCCGAGGTGTGTATCGAGTATCTTGTCTCCGGGCTTGGCGTACCTCTGAAGCAACCACACGTAAAGCGCCACAGGCTTCTGCGTCGGATGAATGCGCTGCTCGTTCAGCGCCTTATTCCCTTGCTGGATAAACCCCTCTGTGATGCTTTTGCCCTGCATCATGCCATTCCACATGTAGCGGAAAAGCCGCACGCTGTCATGGCAGTTTGTAGCTGCGATCTCGCAATCGCTAAAAGAGCTGCCCTCGTTGTACTTGTCCCAAACAATGCGCCCCGGCGCAAAGTGATAGTCGAAATAGTTGCAGCCCCAAACGATATAGCGCTTTGCGACCCGTTCCAGCTCATCGAAATATTCACATGTCGGAATGTCCCACTTCGGCGATATGTGGTAGTCTCTGTGCACGCCGATTTTGCTGACCTTGCAGCCATAATATCCGCGCCGCTCCGGCCCGCTGAAATACGGCGGATCGACCACAGCGAGGTCAAAAGCCTTGTCCGGCAGCTTCTTCATCGCCTTCATACAATCAACATTTTCAGCAATGTTCATCGCGTACCTCCTCCACATAGCACCAGCTCTGCGGCGCGCGCTTAATCTGTAAGCTCTCGTTTCCGCAAGTGCCGTTGTTTTCCCAGTGCATTGCGCAGCTTTCACAATACCAACTATTCGGGCACGCTCGGTGGAACTCGCTCAACTCTCGCGGCGTGTCGTAGATTTTCAGGTTAGAGATATGCCAGCCGTAGCCCTTTTGCGCGTGCAGATAGTCATGCATATCTCTTAGACTAAGGCAGGATTGCCGCGCCACATCGTTTGTCGTCGGCTGATCCTCGCCTTTGACATAGTAACTGCCGCCGGGTGAGCGCGTTTCCAACTCATAAATGCGGTCGCACACAAACTCGCCGATTACCTTACCATTTCCAAGTGGGCAGTTCAGTGATTTCATCGACCCCGTATCTAAGTAGTCCTGCATCAGACGTTCCGGTGAAATAGGAATGTTCAGGTCAGGTCTACCGCTGGTGCAGTAGATATAGCACTTAAACGGCGTTTCCATCTTCAGCCGCGTCTTACGCACCTCAATGGTCTTTTCGCCGCTGGCGATCTTTTCGCACCACTTCGGGCGGATGCTCAGCATGACAGCCTTACTCATTCTGCATCGCACGGCAACACCACCAACCGACCCTCCTTGTCGGCCTCAGCCAGTTCCTCCAACCGATCAAGATCGCAGCCTCGGCACAGTTGGCGGAGCTGCTCTGCGGCTTCGTGATCCATGTCGATTTCCTCTGGCGTCAGCCCCGTGTCCTCGTATGCGGCAAGCTCGCTGTAAAGCTGCCGAATGATCTGCCGCAGCATGTCCTTCGATACGCCGTTGAGCGTTGGGCCGTTTAGGATCATGTTAAGCAGCTTCGGTTTCAAGTTTGTAAGATCGACGAGCGGGCCAATCATCCCGTCCACACTCGCGTCGACCCTCACTTCTGCACTCGTCAGTCGCTCCATCACTTTACCTCCGGCGCTGCGGGCAGCGGCATCCAGTGCGTCACAGTCGGTTCATCCCACCACGGGAACTCCGTGATGAACCAGCCCGCCTCGGCGCAATAAGACGCGATCTGCACGGATCCGATCAGCGTGATATTCTCCATCGGCTTACCGGACACAACAGCGAGCACGGCGTCGTCGCCCTCCGGCAGGCGCTCCTCTACCGGGATCCACCGCTGCCGCTCCTGCAGCACGGCGATTTCCTCGGCGTAGCGCGCGCAGCGGTCGCGCTGCTCCTCAAGCGCGGACGCTGCCGCATCCAGCAGCGTCCGCTTGCTACGGCTTTCAGTCGTCCGCAGCGCGTTGATGATGTCCTGTGTTTTCATGTCTGTCCTCCTCATTTTCTCAAGAATTCGTTGATCCTCATCCAGCGGTCGCACTGGCAGTCCGTGATCTCCTGCACCGAGATCCCCGCGTCGGTTGAAATAAACGGGTACTGATCGTTCGCGCTCCCGCAGCATCGCGCCGTCAGATAGGCGCTGCCGCCCAGCCCTGTCGGATAGCTCAGCACGACCAGTGCGCCTTCCTCCGGCCAGTGCTCTGCATCCAGCGGCAACCATTCCGGCGAGCTCGCCGCCTTGTCCTGCGCCGGGTCATCCGGATGCAGCGTCCAAAGGAGGACCTCGTCCCAGTCGTTATAGCCGCTTTTCAGTCTGCCGCCGATGTATTCGTCATCATCAACGAGTCCGGTTTCATCAATCAAAACGATATGCGCGCCATCTGGCGGTTCAACGTCTGATTCATACCATCTGAGCGCAAGCAGCTCTTCGTTTCGTTCTTCTTTTGACTTGGCCTTTTCGCGGGTTTTACTTGCTTGCACTGGCCCATCCTGCATGCTCATCGCCGCAAGCATGTCCCACACAGTCGCCCACGAGCGCAAAATGTACTTTTGGTCTTCACCGCACATTCTTAGGCCCTTGGCCTCCCCCTGCCAATCAAACTCTTTGCTGCCGCCTCCGGCCCACCGAAACGCTTTTTTAAGCGCCTCGATCCCTTCCTCTCGATTTCTACATCCTCGCAGCTTTCTTTCAAGATGTTCATGGATATGCCCGAGCAACTCGATATACTTTTCATCCTCTACGGCCTGCTCGTCTTTCGCTTTGGATTTCACGAACTCCTGCACGTCCTTGATCGTGTAGCTCCGGCGATTGTCGATCACCCAGTCGAGCAGCCGGTACTGCGTCTCGTCGTCCATGCGGGCGATCTCCAGCGCGGCTGCTTCCGGGATGTCGCCCGCCTCCCACTTGCGCACGATCCCCGGAACCTTGAGCCCGCGCTTGATTGCGCTGAGGTTGGCGAGCTTGGTCTTGTTGACCTGCATCGCCTCGGCTACGCGGTCGCGGATGCGCCCCGGCAGCTCCTCGCCCGCCTCGCGGCGGCGAATATACATTGCCGTCAACCGTTCCGCCTCCTGCGCCAGCAGCGCCGGTGACTTCAAACGCTGCCGGTTCGCCTCGATCACCGCGCACTCCTCCTGTTCCGGCGTCATGTCCGGCAGCACGCGGCAAAGCACGGCGGCGAATCGCTTGGCTTCGCCCTCGTCCCTGCTGCTCGCCAGAAGACGCACCGCCGCCATGCGGCTGTGGCCGGAGATCAGCCGGTATTTGCCTTCGCCTGCGGCGACGACGGTCGGCGGCTCAAGCAGCCCGTTCGCGCGGATGGACTCCATCAGCTCGGCAAGCGCCGCATTGTCGGGGCGGGGGTAAAAATTCCGAGGGTTGTCTACGATGTCATCGACGGCGATCTCCCGCGTCGTGCCCGATTCGGGCACGCCCTCCGGCGGCAGCGTCGCCGCGAATTTTGTGATATCGAAATTCTTCCCGGCCATGTCACACCTCCATGAGTTCCCGCGCGAGGCAGCGATAGTCCCGCGTCGCGCTGCTGTGTACGCTATACTCCCGCAGCGGAATGAGGCTCACCGTGCTCTCCGGCACCTTGTCTGTGCGCCGGATCGACGTCCGGTAGAGCGGCACACCGCGCCGCGCGAGCACCGTGCGCGCCGCCGTCACCACATCGGCGCTCCGTGCCTGTGTCAGAAGCGCCCGCACCCGCAGGCTCGGCCGCAGTACCGCGAGCCTGCGGACCTGATCCGACACGGCGAAAGCGCCGTCGATGGAAAACTTGTCGGCGACGACCGGGATCATCACCTCATGCGCCGCGAGCAGCGCGGCGACGCTGGAAACGGTATATCCCGGCGGACAGTCGAAGATCATCCAGTCCACGTCGCCGTCATCGGCGGCAGCCTCGGCAAACTGACGCAGCCGCTCCGGTGCGCTCGTGCCGTCGTGGATCGCGCGTAGGTCGAGATCGTACAGCCCGGAGCTGCTGGGCAGAATGCTCAAGCCCTCTCGCAGTTGGATGACGTTTTCCGACCACAGCGGCTCGCCTTCGCCCATCAGGATGTCGCCGGTGGTCACGGCGTCCTCCACGCCGAGCGTCGGCAGGAAGAAATGCGTCAGGTTCGCCTGTCCGTCGCAGTCCACCAGCACGACGCGCTGGTGGGAGTCGGCGGCGAGGATGTCGGCAAGGTTGATCGCCGTGATCGTCTTGCCAACGCCGCCTTTGTTGTTCATGATTGCAATCGTTCTCATAGTTGCCTCCGTTTTTTTCAGAATTTGAAACACTCGCGGATCCTTGTGCCATTCTCAGTCACGGCCTCAACAAGGAAATACCGGTGGTCGTGGTTGATGTAGGTGATGCGCCCTTTGAGCGCGCGGGAAATAGGCTGACCGTCCGCTCCGCGGAAATTCCCGCCCAGACTGATGCGGAACGTGTAGGGATATCCGATAACTGGCATTGTTTGTTCCTTCTCATAGCGGGCTCGGCGTGTCCGCGGGCAGCTCCTCGAATTGGATCTGCCCCGGCGCCTCGCCGTCATTGTACTGCGCCGCGCTGTCCGGCTGGACGCGTTTATACGGCATGAATGTCTGGTGATTCCCGTCGAAGGTGAACACCCCGGAGCCGCGCCGGCCTTCTTTGTTTTTCGCGATCTGGATCACCCGGCATTTTTCCTGCGAGTAGTCGCTCTGCGGGTTCGGGCGGTAGATCATGATGATCTGATCGGCGTCCTGCTCGAACTGCCCGCTCTCCTTCAGGTCGTGCATATCCGGAGCGCGCCATCCGCCGCGCTCCGGGCGGCTAAGCTGCGCAAGTTCCACCACCAGCACGCCGCGGCTCTGGGCAAAGGTGTGCAGCGCGCGTGACACGGTCGCCATCTGCTCGCTGCGCAGGTCGCGTCGATTCCCCTCCGGTACGACCAGCTGGACGTAGTCGATGAAAACCACGTCGTAGCCGTAGGCAATGCTCTGCGAGATGATATCGCTCACCGTCATGCCGGAGGCCTCGATCACATCGAGCTGCCGGTGCGCTGCGTCGTCCGAGCCGACCGCGAAGGTGCCCCAGTCCCGGTCGGTGAGTTTGTTCCGCTTGATCGAGTCAAAATCGATCCGCATCCCGTGTGTCACGATGCGGTCGCCGACCTTGCTCTTGTCAGTCTCAAGCGAGAAAAACCCGACTCTGTGAGATTTCGCCATGTGATAGGCGATCATCAGCGCCAGCGCGGTCTTGCCGTCGCTGGGATAGCCGCCCAGCACCACCACATCCCCGCGGCGGACGAAACTCCGGCTGTCGATAGCGTCTATGCCGTAGTGCATATAGTCCTGCGTCGTGCCTGCGGCGTGTCGCTCGGCAAAGTCCGTCAGAATGTCCGGCATGTGATACACGCGCACGCCGCGCCGCTCGGAGAGCTGCGCCTCCACCGCCGACAGGATGGGGCGGCACTCGTCCAGAGATCTGCGGCTTGCGTCCGCAAGCTGATCCGCCAGATCGCGGATGCGCGCCAGCGCTGCCTGTTCGCGCATGATCTGCGCATATTCCCGCCAGTTCGCGCTCGTCGGCGTGACCTCCATCAGCTCGATGAGATACCGGTCGGGGCTTTCCGCGATGGCGTCGCCGAGCTTCGCGCGGACGGTGATCGCATCGACATGGCCGCCCTCGCGCATCACCGCGCGGGCAGCCTGGAAGATCAGCCGATTCGCCGTGCTGACGAAATCGCGCTCATCCACCTCCGCGAGGATATCGTTGACACAGTCTGCGTCGATGAGCATCGAACCGAGCACGGCGCGCTCTGCCTCAAGTCCGGCGGACAGCGCCGGTGTCTTGTCTACAGGTCGACCCACTGGCCGTCACCTCCGTCCTCCGGTGTTGAGATCCTGCGTGCCGGCTGGGCGCGCGGCGGCTGTCTCGGTGGGCGTTTCGCCTCGGCGTCTGTCCACCTGCGGCCGTTGAGGAAGGTCGAGGCATAGGGAATGCCGATCCCTCTCTGCCATTCCTCCGTTGCCTTGAGGATCTCCAGCGACCGCGCGATCGTGTCGATCAGCGCGTCGTCCGGCTTGAGCTTGTCCCACGCCCTCACGGCAGCCTGCCGGGCCTCGCCGCGCGGGTAATACTTCCAGAACCCTTCAAACCGCTCCGGTTTCCAGTCCGGCGTGCTTTTCGCAATGCGTTTTCGCGTGTCGCCGCCGTCCCCCTTGGGGGGATTATAGGGGGGTATATTTATATCTTCTTTAATCTGTTCCGGTCGAAAACCCGTTGACGGCCCAGACCGTTGGCGGCGTTTTCGGGCAACGGTTGTTTTTGATGCGTCACCGTTGCCCGAAAACCCGTCCAACGGTGGCGTCTCCTGTAGCACATAAATGTTGCCCTCGAACTGCCCGCGCTCACCGTGCGCCTGCTCGCGGGCGAGATAGCCAACGTCCTCCAGCTCACGCACCATGCGCCGCATTTTCTCGCGCCCGCACCCTGCTTTTACCGCAAGTCCCGTCACGGTGTAGTCCCAGTCCAGCGGGAGGCTGAGCATTAGGGCGAGCAGTCCGCGCGTCTCCAGTGAGAGCCGGTCGTCCTGTGCCGCGCTGCGCGGCAGCGAGAAGTGACCGCGCTCCGGGATATAGATCTTTGCCTCACTCATGCCCGCACCTCCTCTCTGCCGTGTACAAAGGCAAGACGCTCGCGGTGTCTCGCCTCTGCCAGAATGTCCTCACATAGCCGCAGCATCCCGCGGTGGAACGCGCGGTCCCATGTGCCGACGAGCCGTGCCTCCTCGCGCGTCAGTCCTTCCCGCCATGTCGCGCTGGCGATGTCCTCCGTCTCAGCGTTCCAGCTATCTCGCAGCTGATCCTCTCGCTCTCTGCCTACCGCCATGTCTCGGCCCTCCGTCTAAGTATTCGATCAGTTGATCCAGCCGGTGCGCGAGTTCTGCGACCCCCAGGAGGATCAGCGTTACCTCCAACGGCGTCATGTCCTCACCTCCCGAGAAAGAGGCTTGACATTCCCGCCCGGCTGCGTTACACTGTAGTTGCAATCGTTCCGTGCCTTGTTGCCGGAGCATGACCGTCCAGAGGTGTCCGCCTCTGGGCGGTCTTTTTTTGTGCCCGGCGCATAGATCACCTGATACATCGCCGCGATGATCTCGCGGAGATCCTCCACGATGAGGTCGAATGCCGGGCGCTCGTCCTCATCGATGCGGCCATCCTCGGCAATCATCATTAGCTCCGTCAACTGGTCGGCAGCGCCGCGCAGTCGGTTCGCCAGCGTCAGCGTCGCTGCCGGCAGCGGCTTGACCTCGACCGACGGCAGCACGCCCAGCGTGTCCGTCGCCTTCGCGTGCTCCAGTGTCAGCCACGGCAGGCGGTAGACCTCCGCCATCCGCGCCACTACCTCATCCGGCGGTACGCGCCGCCCTCCCTCATACTGCTTGATGCTCTCCACGGAAATGTCCAGCAGCTCCGCTGCTCCCTCCTGTGTCAAACGGGTCGCACAGCGCGCCCGCTTGTAGAGATTCGGGTATCTCTCGTGCATGGATATTCGCTCCTTTCTGTGTTATGGTTACCATGTAGACATCCACCGTGCCAGCGACACGATCGGGATGATGTACTTTTTCCCGACCTTTTTGGCGGGAAAATCCCTGTCATGAATCAGCGCGTCGCGGTCAAGGCCGAGCAACTTGCAGCTCTGGTCCATCGTCAGGACCTCCTGACCGGCGAACTGCTCGCGCAGCGATTGCAGCTGGTCGCGGAACATCTCGTGCTCCCTCGGCATAGCTTAACCTCCTCCCATCGTCTTGCCGGCGGCGCGCAGCTCGCCCGGCTCGTACAGTTCCCCGACCTCGCAGCCCAGCACGGCGGCGATCGCCGGCAGCTTGTCCGCGGTCGGCAGCACCTTGCCGTCTTCCCACTGTGCGACGGCCGCATAGGACACGCCGGCCGCCTCTGCGATCTCGTAGCGGCTCACCCCCCGCGCCTCGCGGAGGCTGCGGATGCGGAAATGCGTCATCATATCACCCTTTCTCTTGATTTCGCTCTGTTTCTGTGTTAGTCTTAAAGCGTAGCTTTAATTCGCGCCGTCGTCCCTCTGCTGACGCAGCGCGCTGCAGTCGATCGTGACGACCCCGTCCGCGATTTTGTCGTAGTTTTTGTCGACATCCATGGCCGCAACGATCAGCATGCCAAGCGGGATGCCCGAGGCGCGTGCGATGCTCGCCGCGAGGATGCCGAAAGCAGTCACAACGTCTTTGCTGCGTCCTACGACGGGGACCTCCGCGGTGCCGTCGTGGAACTTGAACCCAATCTCTACGTCTCTCATATGTAGACCTCCTTAGTGTTGCGGATTAAAGCCTCGCTTTAACCCTGTGGCCTCATGATAAATCTGCGTTCGCGGATTGTCAATATAAGAATCGGCATTTGCGGATTATTTGTCAGGTTGCCCAACTCTATAATTGTAGGTGCGCACAGTGGAAACAGATGTTTTTGTGCAAAATGTAAAAAAGTACTGTGAATGGAAAGGCGTCAAGCCAACGATCGCCTGTGCCGAAAGCGGCGCGGGAAAAAGTCTCTTGAGTGAAATCTCGAGTCGCGGACGCATCCCATCCATCGAGCGCGTCCAGCTGCTTGCGCAGTACCTCGGCTGCACGGTGTCCGACCTGCTCGGCGAGACGCCGGGCGCGCTGCCGCCCGCGCTGGACGGTCCGACCGGGCAGTTTTTGAAATTGTTCACGACTCTCGACGACAAGGCGCAGGCCGAGATCGTCGCCGAGATGCTCAAGCGAAAAAAATAACGGTGCCCGAATCGGACACCGACAGAAAAGGGGATTCCATGGGAGTAGAAACGAAGCGTACACACAAGGGGAAAAGCCTTCTCTTATTCCCGGAAGACTATACCGTCGTAGATATTGAGACCACCGGATTTGACCCGATGTTCGACGAGATCATCGAAGTCGCCGGCATTAAATACAGGGGCAGAAACGAAGTCGGTAGATTCCAGTCGCTTGTGAAGCCGGACGACGGGATCCCGGACTATATCACCGCGCTTACTGGCATCACGAACGAAATGGTAGCCGACGCTCCGGGCATAGAAGACGTATTGCCGCGCTTTCTTGAGTTCATCGGAGAGGACATTGTCGTAGGCCACAACGTGCACTTTGATGTCAATTTCCTCTATGATTATGCGGAGGACTTCGATCTCGAACCGTTCTCCAACGACCTTGTCGATACGTTGAGATTGAGCCGGAGGCTGTACCCGGAGCTGCAAAGCCATAAGCTCTCGGCGCTGGCGGCGCATTTTGGCGTGGAGCCGGACGGTGAGCACCGAGCTCTTGCAGATTGCGTCACGACCCAAAAGTGCCTGAGTGCGATGGATGCTTATGCTGCGCAAAATGGCGGGATCCCTGAATCAGCAGAAGATCTTTATCGGAAGCTCTCCAAGACGATCGTCGCGGAAACATCTGACTTCGATCCTGACAGTCTCATATATGGTCGGACTTTTGCGTTCACCGGCAAGCTGGAGCGGATGACGCGCAAAGAGGCGATGCAGGCCGTCGTGAACGCCGGAGGGCATTGCACAGACGGCGTTGTTGCCGAGACGAACTATCTGGTGCTCGGGAATAACGACTATTGCAAGGCAATCAAAGACGGGAAAAGCGCGAAGCAGAAAAAGGCCGAAAAGATGAAGCTCAATGGCGCTGATATAGAGAGTATTTCCGAAAGCGTGTTCTGTGATATGCTCGGTGTCTGACCGTGCACAGGCTTAACGAAAAGGGGAGTGCTTATGTTTGGGTCGAAAAAGAAGGAAACGCCGCCGCCGAAGATGACCGACTGGGCGCATTTCGACTACGACCTCTATCAGGAGGCGCAGGACGCGCCGTCGTCTCCGTCCGAGCCGAGGATCATCTGCCCTCGCTGCGGCGGCACGCAGTTCTACACAGGCAAGCGCGGTTTCTCCGCCGGCAAGGCGATCACCGGCGCGTTGCTGGTCGGCCCCACCGGCCTTGTCGCCGGCGCGATCGGCGGCAGGAAGGTCGTCGTCACCTGCCTCGCGTGCGGCCATAGTTGGAAGGTATAACGCAACGACCGCCGCCAGTAGATGGCGGCGGTCGTTGTCGAATCTGCGCAGACGCTGATGGGGCTATGGATCGTGGGCGATATCTGCTCCTGCGAGCTGCGCCGCCAGCTCAAGGATCTCCTGCTGCGCGTCAGCAGGCAGGGACGCGAAAAGGTCGGCGATAAAGGCCAGGTCGTACATAGCTGCTCCCACTCGAGCGCCCGAAAAAAGATATTTGGCGCCGCGTACCATTATAACGCCGCGCCGCGCCGAATGCTATGGCAATATGTGAACAGGAGGGACGTCATGGCGAAGTACCCACGTTATTATGTCCGGCCGGACGGTCTGCATGAGACGATCATCCGCATCAACGGCAAGCGCAAGGCGTTCCGCGGGAAGACAGACAAAGAGGTCTGGGAGAAGGTCAAGGCCTTTGACCGCAGCGCTGCCGAGGCGGAGGCAGAGCAGGAAACGACCTTCGCCTTGGTCGCCGACAAGTGGTGGGACGAGATCGAGCCGACGCTCGCGCCCTCGTCCGCGAAAAGCTATAAGCCGGCGCTCGCTCGGGCAAAAAAAGAGTTCGGAGATCGGCAGATCTCCGCGATCACCGCGCAGGAGATCGACCGTTTCATCAAGCGGATCTCTGCCCAGTACGCGAAAAAAACGACCGCCATGCAGCTGCAGGTCATCCGCCAGACGCTCCGCTGGGCGGAGGTCAAAGGACACCTGCAATATAACCCGGCATCCTCCGTACGCCAGCCGCGCGGCGGCAAGCAGGTGCGGCGACTGCCGCCGGATAAAGAACAGATTGCGCGGATCAAGGCTCACGCGAAGGACACGCCATTCGGCTTGTTCGCCGCGCTGATCTACTATACCGGCTGCCGGCGCGGAGAGGCGCTCGCGCTGACCGGCACGGACATCGACCGGAAAGCAAAGCTGATCCATATCCGGCGCTCCGTCTACTACCTGAGCAATGCGCCATACCTCAAGCTGCCGAAGACGGACGCGGGTATCCGCTCCGTGCCGCTGCTCGACGCGCTCGATGCGCTGCTGCCGAAGTCACTGCCGAAGGGCTACCTGTTCTCCGAGCCGGACGGTCAGCCGCTGACCTATAAGCACACGGAGAAAATGTATGCGGACTACTGCGCCGCATCCGGCGTGACCGTCACCCCGCATCAGATCCGCCACGGCTATGCGACCGCCCTTTTCGAGTGCGGCATCGATGCCAAAACAGCGCAGACGCTGCTCGGCCACGCTCAGATCTCGACGACGCTTGACATCTATACCCATGTCTGCGCCGACACGATCGCCGAGGCCGCGCAGAAGATGGAAAAAGGCTTTTGAACACACTGCAAAACACAGTTCCAGATTTCCCGTTGAAAATACTCGTTTTGTTAATAGTTCAAGTCTCGCCACTCGGACCAAAGGAAAAAGCCTTGATAATACTGGAAAATCCAGTATTATCAAGGCTTTTTGCCGCTTTTCTGCTTGCCAGTCCGTGCCGGTTAAAACCTGTTATAACCGGTTGCGTGAACACAGTCCTGAACACAGCCCCCGCCACCTACACCACTCTATTTTTTTGCAGAATCCTGCATCCCAAACACAAGCGGCGAAGACAAAACGAAAAAGCACCGGCTGACGCCGGTGCTTTTCCCGCTCGTATAATTGCTTTTTAACATATTTCAATCCACAGGAGCAGGATCGAACTCCTGCCGATGCAGGCGCCTCCTGCATCCGACACACCTACCTTACCCACACATTGCGGCAGTTGTCAATTTTGCCCCGGCAAAAATTTTTCCCGAATTCTCGCTTTTCCCTCTTGAAATACCACGCAATGCGTGGTAATATAAGTATGTAAACAAAAGAGAGCAACAGCCCAGGAGGATACAGAAAATGAAGCTTACCGATGGAAAGAAGACCGTGGAGATCAAGATCCAGCGCTGGAACGGTTCTGGCTATGACCCTGACTGGAGTGCCGATTACTTTACAGCAGGCTCCCTCCCGTATGACGAAGAGACCGACACCTACACCGTCGAAGACGTGGATTACTGCATCGAGATCGCGAACGAGGCAACTGAAGATGGTGCTTGCGGCAAGTATGATGAGAACGGCGATCTCGTCCGCGATGAGGACATGTTCGTTTTTGTCGAGGAACTGAATTAAAGGAGAAATTCACCATGACCGACAAGCAGTTTTACAGCATCTTTTCGGACGCACTCTCGAACGAGAGCGCGTCCCGCGAAGCCTTTGTCTCCGATTGGGCGCTTAGTTCCATTTGGGATGATGGTCAAGACATCCCGGAGGATCGCATTGCCGAGATAGGTGATATTTGGGATGTTGCCCACCTGACGATCTGTGATATCCGCCAGCACACGGGCCTGTCGCAGGCAAAATTTGCAACTCGCTTTTGCATCCCTCGCAGGTCTATCGAGGATTGGGAGTCCGGCGCGAGGAAATGCCCAGACTACCTGCGTCTATTGCTTGCACAGACCGTTGGATTGTACAACGACCGTCGGATTTGCAGCCCGATCAATTCTCACCATGCGGACTAAAAAATGTATCACCTGCGGCAAGATTTTTTCCACCGATCGCGCAGAGCAGGCGAAGTGCGAGGACTGCCTTGCCGCATCCCGGTCGACCACCCTGCGCACGC
>ERZ1034897.689-NODE-689-length-15754-cov-365.677304_pt1 | contig 15754 bp, 41 predicted proteins | sample MGYA00520629_ERZ1034897 | MGnify/ENA primary metagenome ERZ1034897 (study PRJEB33766, sample SAMN09781789) | gut metagenome | biome: gut microbiome | host: Homo sapiens | place: Madagascar | study: EMG produced TPA metagenomics assembly of the PRJNA485056 data... | reverse complement strand
GTCTGTGCCTGTATTGAATATCCATATTTCTTTTGTTCATCAGTGGAAACACGAGCGTATCCTGCCACTCGCAGATTTTTTCTCATAAAAATACCTCCGTTTGTTTGAAAATAAAAAAAGCAGTCCATACTAGCCGATGAGGGCGGTGAAAATATGGACGCAAAAAAAATATATTCGTTGCTGTTTAATCTTTATGCTGAACAGGAAAATCTCAAAATTGAATATGAGTTAGACAACTCTTTTTTTTCGACAGATGGTTTCAATGAGAAACATTCTTGCTGTCAAGGTACAGTTTCATTATCTTCAGATACAGCTCATCCTTCTCAGGTTCAGGAAGATCGTGAAACAGAGACTCGATGCGCAGTGTGAGGTCTGTCGCTTCATCGTAGCTTGACGTATCAATGCCAAAGTAAGATATATCAATTCCGTAAACCTCACAAAAGCGTTTCAAAGTTGAAAGGGTTAAAGACCGCTTTCCAGACTCAATATTTGATATTGCAGGTCTTGAAAGCCCGACAAGTTCGGCAAGCTCAGACTGTTTAAGATCACGGGAGTTGCGTAGTTCCTTTAGTTTCCTTCCTATTAATTTATTGTTTATCATTATTTCTACACCACCTAAAAAAGTTTATATTTCGATGATAACACACCGTAGCTATTTGAAACAACGAAAAATAATCAAAAAAAGATGAAAAGTAGTTGCAATTTGATGATATGGGTTTATAATGTAGGCAAAGAAAGGGGGCACAAAATGAAAAGAGCAGAACTGAAAGCATTCAGAATATCAAAGGGATTTACTCAGAAGGATGTAGCAGAAATGATTGGAGTATCGACTAGCCATTATGCTTGTATTGAACAAGGAACGCACAATCCTTCTACAAAGATTGTCAAAGTGTTCTGCAAGGTATTTGGTAAGGAAAATGCAAGTTTAATAATTGGGAGCTGAAAACATGTTTGAAATCGTAGCAGAAATCGTAAAAAGCGGTCACGCAGAAGAATTAAGAGAAATCGTAAAACAGTACGAATTGGATGTTTCAAAAAGAAAGGAAAAAGAAAAAAATGACAGGATTTGAAAACATTAAAACCGAAGTCGCAGTAGACTTGATTGAGCTGGTAAATCAGTTAAGAGGGCTAGAAAAGTCCGCACAGGTCAACTATTCTGTGCAAAATAGAAAGACAGGCGAGTGGGCTAAGAAGGAATTTAATTATGTACCACTTGATAACATTTTAAACAAAATAAAGGAAAATAAGAACTTTGCGCTATTACAGCCTATTGGAGTTGATGAGAACGGCATAAACGGTGTTCGCTGTATTCTGGTACATAAGAGCGGACATGTATTCGAGACAAACACCTACCCGTTTGCAGTTAAGGAAGGTGCGAAGCTTCAGGATGAGGGAGCAGAGATCACATACCGCAAGCGTTACTCATTAGGTGCATTCCTTGGCATGGCAACTGAAGAAGATACAGACGGAAACGATGATGAAGCAACTAACAGCACGGAGCGCAAGGCATCACCAAGACAAATCGAAGTATTGAGCAAGAACTATACAGGCGAGAATCTTGAAAAGCTGTTAAAGATGAACAAGATTGAAAAGTTGGAAGATATGCCAATGTCGAAGGCAAGCGAGTTGATCGGAAAGATTATGAAGCAAAGAAAGGCGGACAATCATGAGTAGTTACGTGCAATTTGTAGTATGTCAGCACACTGACAGCCAAAAAAAATTCTTGTTCTATGCACCGCTTTATGCAAGCATCAAGAGTGGTGACGAAGTGTTAGTTGATACGCAGTTCGGAGAAAAAGTGGCAACCGTGCTCGCAGTTTGCAATTCAACTAGTAATGATGTGGAAAGAATATTGCGTGTTCTTGCAGGTGCAGAAGACAAGCCACTCAAAAGAGTTATTGGCAAATATAAATTCGATAAATTTGAATACAGTGAGGATGAAAACAATGGCTAATATTATTGAAAGAGCAGGAACAGACATCATTGTTCCTGAAGAAGTATGTGAGAAAATCATCAGCCTTGAGAAGCAGGCGAAAGAAATCAAGAAACAGCAGGACAGCATGAAGAAAGATATTCTTGATGCTATGCAGAAGTATGGAGTATTAAAGATTGACAACGAGTTTCTGAAGATTGCATTCATTCCAGAACATGACGCAGAAAGATTTGACAGCAAGACTTTTAAAGAAGAAAATCCTGATGTATACGACTTGTACGCCAAATTCTCAACAGTGAAACCGTCCATCCGCATCACGGTGAAGTGATGGAAACATTCAGCATTAAAGGCGGTACGCTTGAATATTTTGATGAAACGCATACATATCTGTATGATGGACTTATGTTGCCAAGTGTCTCACAGATTCTTGGTGCAAAGTTTAGAAACGAATATGCAAGTGTGCCTCCTGCCGTGTTGAATAATGCGGCTCAAAGAGGTACGGCAGTACATAAGGCAATCGAGAACTTTAATGTTTCGGGCTATGATGATGGAAGCGAAGCAGTGCGAAACTTTAAGTTTTTGCAGAAGCAATACGGATTTGAGGTTCTTGACAGTGAGCTGCCGATTGTGATTTTCAAGGATGATATGCCAATTGCATGCGGACGACTGGACATGACAATGCTGATGGATGGTGAAACTGGCATTGCGGACATCAAAACCGTTAGTGCATTAAACAAGGAAAAGATCGCATATCAGTTGAATTTGTACCGCATCGGATTGATGCAAAGCTATGGAGTTGATGCACAATTCTTGAAGATTATACATCTTAGGGATGGCATCAGAAAAGTTATTGACAGTCCTGTGAACGAGGACATGACGTGGGAATTAATTGACAAATTTTTGGAGGAAAACAAAAAATGAACAATGTTAGTTTGATTGGAAGGCTTACAAAAGATGTGGAAGAGCGAAGAACGCAGAACGGAACGCCTGTTGCCTCATTCACATTGGCAGTTGACAGGAGAAAAAAGGAAGACGGTGCAGACTTCATTCCTTGTATTGCGTGGGACAAAGCAGCCGAGACAATCGCAAAATACGTTCACAAAGGCGACTTGTTTGGTGTAACTGGATATATTCAGACAAGAAGCTACGAGAAGAATGGCAGAATGAATTACTTTACAGAAGTAGTTACGACAAGCTTTCAGTTCTTGGAGCGTAAGCGTGAAATGCAATCTGACAGCCCTAGCGTTCAAAATAATAGCAATCTTGATAATGGTTGGGGGAATAGAGGATTCGACATGAATTCGTCTGACTTGCCATTCTAGGCGGTAATAACGGCATGATAGGAAATGCAAAAGCTATCATCCAGTGGTTGTTCGACCAGCAGGATGCAGAAAGGCTGTATGAAATTAAAGAGAAGAAATCGAAAAGATCACTCACAGCCAATGCGTACTACTGGTCTTTACTCAACCAGTTGGCGAGCGTTATGAGGTTTAGCAGCGAAGAAGTGCATTTCATGATGCTCAAGCGATACAGTGTGTGTGAGGTTGTGTCGGTCAGGTCAGATATAAAAGTTGATGGCTATTTTCGGTATTATGAAGCAATCGGGCAAAGTGATCTTGATGGTAAAGAGTTCACACATTACAAGATTTACAAAGGCAGTTCGGATATGGATTCAAAAGAGTTCTCCATCCTTCTTGATGGATTGATTATAGATTGTGAAGAGCAGGGCATCCCTGTACTTACACCGGATGAAGTTGCAAAACTGAAGTATATAGAAATGAGGAAAAAATAAATGAATATTTACGTTGAAAAAGGTGCGTACGTGCCAAATAGAGCACACAAAACTGATGCTGGGCTGGACATAAGATCACGTGATAATAAGCTTGTAAAGGCACACGGAGGGGTTTTGTTGCATACTGGATTGCATGTACAGTTGCCACATGGAACGGCAGGGTTATTGGTTTCTAAAAGTGGTTTGAACGTCAATCACGGCATTACATCAACAGGATTGATTGATGAAGGATATACAGGCGAAATTATGGTAAAGTTGTATAATCATTCTGATGAAAACTATCTGGTTCATGCTGGCGATAAAATCTCACAGTTGATTGTTATTCCAGTGCTTTATGAGGATATTCATTTCGTGGATTCACTGGATGAAAATACAGACAGAGGTTCGCAAGGTTTTGGAAGTACAGGACTTTAAATGACGAATAAAGAGTTCTGCATCATGAAAAGTGGCATGTTCTTAACGAAGGAACACTGCTACAGATATTATTCAGAACGGGTACATGGAACTGTCAGGCATGAAATTTTTTTCGGCACTGCCAACCGCAAAAAATCAATCAAATATGGTCTGGTGGTGTTCATCAAGCCAGAAGATCACAACATGAGTACATACGGCGTGCATAACATAAAGGGGCATGAATTTAATATGCATCTGAAAAAGCTTGGACAGGAAAGAGCGATGGACGAGTATGGATGGACTACAAGCGAGTTCATTGAAATTTTTGGAAAAAATTATCTGTGAGGTGACTTATTTGTACAGAAAATATCACAACACAAAGACGGTTCTTGATGGCATCAAGTTTGATTCAAAGCTTGAAGCTGAACGATACGGACAGTTGAAGATTCTGGAACGTGCAGGGGTTATAAGGGCGTTGGAATTACAGCCGTGTTTTGACCTTGTTCCAGCGTTTGAGAAGAACGGCAAGAAGTGGCGTAAAATGACTTATATTGCCGATTTTCAGTACTTTTCCTGCGCAGAGGGTAAATGTATCGTTGAAGACGTAAAAGGCTCTGAAAAGGTGCTTACAGACGTTTTCAGGCTGAAACAGAAGTTGTTCGAGTATCGCTATGATGAACTGACAATCAGAATTGTTACAAGCAAAGACATTAAAAAGTTTCAAATAGAAACAAAAGTCGCCAAAATGTGTTGACTTAATCACAATTTGATGATAATATTAGAGAGTAGTTAAAAGACTATATTGTCTGTTTGGTGGTCGCCTCCGCTGAGCAGGGGAAAAACTGAATAGACACGAGAACTGTATGACTTTATAGGGGGCGAACTATAAAAGTTGTGCAGTTTTTTCGTTAGAAAGGCAAACATATGATTAAAGATAAAGAGTGGACGGTTTATATACACACAGCACCGAACGGCAAGAAGTATGTGGGAATTACAAGCCAAAAGCCTGAGGCACGATGGGGACACGGCAGCAAATATAAGAAAAACAAGCACTTTTACAATGCGATTAAAAAGTATGGTTGGGACAATTTCGAACACAAGATTTTATGCTCAGGTTTGAATGTCGCGCAGGCAGGGTGCATTGAGCAGACGTTTATTAGAGGACTAGACCTTAGAAATCCAGCAAATGGCTACAACAATAGTATTGGTGGAGAAAAAGGGGCTTTAGGATTTCACCATAGCGAAGAGACAAGAGAAAAAATGAAAGGCCGTATACCATGGTGCAAAGGCAAACATCTTAGTGAAGAGACAAAAAGAAAATTAAGTGAAGCACACAAAGGAAAGTCACCATGGTGCAAAGGCAAACATCTTAGTGAAGAAACTAAAAGAAAATTGAGTGAATCGCACAAAGGTCAAAAATCACCTATGAAAGGGAAGCATCTTAGCGAAGAGACAAAAAGAAAATTAAGCCAATCTCATAAAGGGAAAAAGTTATCAGAAGAACAAAAAAAGAAAATAAGCCAAGCAAATAAAGGAAAGCCGTCATGGAACAAAGGAAAGCCGTCATGGAACAAAGGTAAACATCTAAGTCAGTCTCATAAACTAAAATTAAGCCAATCCCATAAAGGTAAAAAAATAAGTGAAAAAACAATAAAGAAAGTTATTGAAGCAAATAGGAAAAAAGTTTTATGCATTGAAACAAAAGAACAATTTGATAGCATTAAACAAGCTAACAAAAAATATAAAACGTCTAAAGTTGGTGAAGTATGCAATGGCAAAAGAAAAACCGCAGGCGGATATCATTGGAAGTACGTTGAAATGTAATTATTAGAAAGGCAAACACATGACAAATAGTAAAGTAGAAAAGAAAGGAATCAAAAACATGAATATTTTATCATTACTTGCTAGTGACAATTACATCGTAATAAACAGAGACTTGCTCAAAAAATATGGCATCAACGTAGCATTGATGCTGTGTGAACTTGCAAGCGAGTACAATTATTTTGATCAAAATGGAAAGCTTGAGGATGGCATGTTTTATTCAACAATTGATAACATTAATGAAAGAACAGGGCTTAGCAAATATCAGCAGTCAGAAGCATTGAAAGTGCTTGATAAGATTGGAATTGTGAAATCTGTAGTGAAAGGAATACCTGCGAAAAGATTTTTCAAAATTGATGTTGAGGAATTGGCAAAGCAGATTGTTAATATTTCACCTTCTAGTTGTAAAGAAATTGGAAAACTGGATGGTGAGAAAGTGGAAACAAAAAATAATAATAGAAAATTAATAAATAACAGTAATAATCTAAAAGATAAAGAAAGTAAGAAAGAAGACACCAACAATACTCAGATTGAACATGTAGAAAAAACAACATGTAGAAAAAAGAAAAAGACTATATCTTATGATGAACAGATTGCAGAGTACACACAAAATGAAGATTTACAGAATGCGTTGAAAGCATTCTTACAGATGAGGTCATTCATCAAGAAACCTATGACAGAGTATGCTCTTAAACTTATGTTAAAGAAACTTGATGAAATAGGAAATACAGACGATGCAAAGATCGCTATTCTAAATCAGTCAATCACTAATAATTGGCAAGGTATCTTCCCATTGAAGGATGGAAATACAAAGCAGGAGAAACAGCCAGAAAAGAAATACGACCAGAATGGTTATGAGTCTGAAGAAGAACTCATGGCTATGTTTTACGGCAAATAGTTTCAAATAGAAGCAAAAGAAAGGACTACAACTATGAAAAACATGCAAGATATCATTGAAAATGAAAAGCCAACAGAAGAAGCAATCCAGAGGATGTTAGAACATTGCGATGAAAGCACTGAATACATCAAAGACAATATGATTCACTGCCGAAAATGCAATGAGCCACGAAGAAAATGGATGTCGGCGGTCGGGATATATGTTCCTGTAATGTGTTCGTGCTTGGTTGCTGAAAATGACAGGAAGAAAGAAGAGAAAAAAAAGCAGGACAGACTGGCGCGAATTGAAGGATATAGGAACACAGGCTTTCCAGACAGAGAGCTTCAGAAATGCCGATTTGATCACGATGACCAGAAATCAAAGAAGGCTAGCGACATGTGCAAGAATTATGCCAAACGGTTTTTCGAGTTTAGAGAAGCAGGAAAAGGACTTATTCTTTTTGGTGGTGTTGGAACAGGCAAGACGTTTCTTGCTTCATGCATTGCAAATGAATTGATTGACAATGGCGTGCCGTGCCTTGTGACAAATTTTGCACGTATCATCAATACATTGCAGGGCATGTATGAAGGGAAGCAGAAATATCTGGACAGCCTTAACGAGTTTGACCTTTTAGTTATTGATGATCTGGGAATTGAGCGAAACACGGAGTACGTAAACGAGTTGGTGTATAACATTATTGATGCGAGATACAGAAGCGGAAAGCCGATGATCATAACCACGAATCTGAAGTATTCAGACATGTACCATACAGAAGATACAAGCAAAGCCAGAATATACAGCCGTATTATTGAGATGTGCCTTCCTGTATTGGTAAGTGGTGAAGATAGAAGAAAGAACAAAGCGCAGGATTCAAGGCTCATGGATATTTTAAACGGTTAAATGTTTCAAAAAGAAACAAAATGCGCCAAAAAGTATTGTAATTATGTATATATTATGATATTATAATAATGCAAAAGGAAAAAAAGAAAGGAAAGAAAAAAACATGACAAACGCACAAATTATTTTCAATGAAGCAGTTGAACTTATGAAAAATGGAAAGATCGGAACAACAGGTAGACAGTTTGAGGTTGAGGACGAAAACGGCAACAAAACGATGCTCGATGAACCGGAAGATATTCATACATTCCAAGCATGGAAAAAGCTCGGCTATTGTGTAAAGAAAGGCGAGAAAGCTGTTGCACAGTTCCACATCTGGAAATGCGTATCAAAGGAAACTGAAAATAGCGAAGGGATGACTGAAGAACAAAAAAGAATGTTCATGAAAAAAGCAAGCTTCTTCAGCGCAAGCCAAGTGCAGGCAATGAATTAATGATATAAAGGCAAGCCCACCGCCTAAAGTGTGGGCACACAAAAAGGAAGGTAAAAAAACATGGAAACAATTAATATCGGAACAATTAAAATGTGGAATATCGAAGCAATGACAGGATATAAGCCACGCACAACATTCTATGAGGACTTCAGCATTGCAGACCATTTCGGTGGTCCTGCAATTCGAGACACATATTGCAGAGCGTTCAATGTATGGCAGAACAACATTGAATACATGACTGAGCTTGTGATGGTCCTTAACTGGAAGATCGCAGAGCACTACAGAAAGAATGACAGACTTGCTGAAATGTATGTCGAGCTATGGCGCAAGGCTGACGAGTGGATGTATGACCATTTTGATGGTGATGACTTACAGTATTTTATGAGAACAACGGATTGAGGATGAATGACATGTGGAAATGTTTGAAAGAGGAAAAAAACCGCAGAAAATACAAAACTGGAGGTGTACAGAAAATGAGAAAAACATTGATTGCTGCATTACTAGCAGTTGGAATGTTGGCAGGATGCGGAAAGAGTGAAGAATCGGAAAACAAACGATTCAAACAGTTAGAAGGTGGCGCATTTAATAATTTCTACATTGTTTATGATACGGAAACTGGCGTTGAATATGCCGCTTCAAACGGCGTATATAACAAGGGAAATTTAACAGCACTAATCGATGCAGAAGGAAAGCCATTGATATATGAAGGAGGAGAAAAATAATATGAATATGGATTTTATTGCAAAAAGAATTGTTAGAAGATATGTCGAAGAATATCTAGATAAGAGCGGCAAAGAAATTGCACTTACAGATAAAGAACCATACATTGTATGGAAATGTAAGACACTTCAAAACTGGAAGTATTTAATGAGTACGGATTTACATGATGGAATGTATTACGAAGTTACATACAATGGAGACAAAAAAGAATGGTATCTTGATGCATACAAGAAATTTGAAAATAGATGTATCCCTATGAACGAGGTTGAATAATGAATAATTATCAGGATAAACTTGAAATTGTAAAAAAATATACTCTTGATCCAAAATGTTCAAGATATACAGTTGCTTCAATACGTCCTCTATTAAGGCATTGCTTGGAAGCATTGCAATCGCTAGTAGACAAAGAAACACCAAAAAAACCGATATTATATACAGATGTAATACATGGCGAAGAAAAAAAAGTATATGAATGCCCAAATTGTGCAAGCTTTTTAGGATATGAGGATGAATGCAAAGAAGAATCATATCAAAGTCTATATTGTAGTGACTGTGGTCAAAGATTAGATTGGATGGAAGATTAAAAAAACAGATTACGGACTAGGAAAACCTAGTCTTTTTTTTACCAAAAAAAATTGCCAAAAAATGTCATGAAAATGTTTGACTTTCTATATTATAGTGTTATAATAATAATGTAAAAAGAAAGAGAGATAAAAAAACATGACAACAAAAGAAATCAAAGAATTAGCATTACAGATTCTAAATAGAAATGGTGAAACTGGAATTAAAAAGTCTGACTTTACAGTTAGACAGGCAAAGCAGTTAATCAAGGAATATAACTTATGTTGGATGAAATAGAAAGGAAAAAAGAACATGACTGAAATCGTATGGCAAGAAATTAAGAAGAACGGAGAAATTGTTACAAAACAGAGAACATTCAAGACAGAGAAAGCCGCAGAAAAGTTCATTGAAAAATTGTATGATAAGGATAACTTCTACAATATTTTAGCTACAAGATAATAGGGAGGACAAGAAAATGACAAACATGAACAGCAGAGAATATTCAGCACTTATGAGTGCAGTAAATGAAATTATGGAAGGCAGAACAGTTAATATTTATGAAAATTCAAGCTTTGGTGCAGAAGTAATAACATTTTGTGTGAACTGGTCAGCTTGTGGGACGCAGAACATCGAAGAAACAAAGAAATTTGCAGAGAAAATCAACAAGGCTTGTAAGATCGTGGAAAAGCTGAATGCGATGCAAATCACTGTAAACTATGGACATGAAGAAAAGCCAGACAGAAAATTATACATGGCATTGATCACAAAGTATATGGAAGAATTGCAGGCAATATGCTAATGCTTAAAGGTTTCAAATAGAAACAAAAACTTACAAAAAGTATTGACATATTGCTATATTATGGTAATATTATAATGTAAATAAAAGGAAATAAAAAAAAGGAGAAAAAACATGAAAAAAGTAAATATTGGGTATCACAGTTACACAAATTCAGAAATCGTAGAAGAGGTAGCAAATGTATTAGGTAGAGATGATTTTAACGTTGAACTATTTGGAGTTAGTGAGTATGCAGAACATCTACCTAGCAGTTATCAAATCGTAGATTACTTAGGAAGAGATACATTACTTGTTTGTGAAAATGGTGAAATCATTGATGATGCAGACGAAATCGCAGAATGGGAAGAAAAGCATTGTTGTTAGCTTAGAATAAAAGGAGAAAGAAAAGAAATGAAAGACTTATTACCAATTGGAAGTGTTGTAGTTCTTAAAAAAGGAACTAAGAAGTTGATGATTATCGGAAGACTTCAACAAAATGTGAAGACAAAAAAACTCTATGATTACGCCGGCTGTTTATGGCCAGAAGGTTATATGGATAAGGAGCATAGCTACGTATTCAATAACGATGATATAGATCGTCTGTATTACTTGGGAATGCAGGATATTGAAGAATTCAACTTCAGAATTAAATTGGATGAAATGATGAAAAAAATTAGAAAGTGAAGGATTTAAACAACATGATTACTGAATTTTATATTTTTGGCTATGAAACTGTTCAATACAATTGTGGCTTTAAACCAATTGTAAATATTAGTTTCAAAACAGATGATGGTTTCAAGTTTATTAAACACGTGCTCTTAGATCACAAAGAAGTTGAAGCTTTCTTTGGATCAATTGATGTTGAAGTTTATGAGTTTGCTCAGATTCCTGGAAAACAAGGACGATGCTTTATCGAAAAGGATTGTGACCGTTATTTCATAAGAGGATGGATTAATAAAAAAGGAGAAATAAAATGATAAAAGGAACACATGAATTAATTGAAGTTGAAGAACTAACGCTTGTAAAGGATTTAAGTCCTAAATACAAGGTGATTGAATTGATTAGTCCAATAGATGTATTTCCTTATGCAAGAGTTATCAGAAAATTCTATTTCAAGGACGTGAAAAAGAAATATGGTGACAAAGAAGTTGTTAGTATCATGAATTTCAATGATACAAGAACAACTTCAATCGCTATCAAATTATAAGAGAAATAAATAAGGAGGATGATTTTCAATGGAATATAAAAAAGAGAATTACAAAGGAAGAAGAATCAGACTATTTCCAAATGATACATACATGAAAAAAGGAATCATCACAAATGTTGATGATTTAGGGTTCACTATATTGATCACAGAAGCTAATGAAAAGTCTGATTATAGAGTAGGATGCGCATATTTTTTCAATCATGCTTGCTCTCTTACATTCTGCTTTCTAGATTAGAGGAAAAACATCATGGAATTAAAAGAAACAATGGCATATTTTATTTGTGGAATGATTGCAGGCGGCGGGATCACATTAATTGTATACAGCATTCTAGTTGCTAAAAGAGTGCAGGAAGAACAGGACAAAGCTACAAAATGTATCTTCAAATATGAAGAATACAGAAGAAGAATCAGAACGCTTAAATATCAAAAAAAAGAACTAGAGCAACGAATTATAGAATTACAAACAAAGCATGGTGAAGTTGTAACAAGTGTGGACTTTTGGGATGTTAACGATGATGGGGTGAAAGAAAATGGCTAAATTAACGCAGGCACAAAAAGATGCCTATATTAAAGAACTAGAAGAAAAGATTGAAGAGGCTGATAAGATCGCGAACGATCAATTGAATGTCTATAAATTTAATTCTCATTCAAAGAAGCATAAGAAGATCACGCAGCGAACTGCCCAAGCATGGTTGCTAGTTGCATTGGTTATCACTCTTCTATTGTCAATTATGAATATTGGCATTTTAAGTATGTACATGGATATGTTTGAACAAGTCGGCGGATATCAATTAGAGCGAATAAGGAGAAATGAACATGTGGATTAGAAGTCAGAATAAAAGAATATTATCTAACGTTGATGAAGTGTTAGTCATTTTTGTTGATGAAAACAAATGTTTTATATCAGGATTTTGGGGTACAGGAAGTGATACTTTAGGTGTTTATTCAACCAAAGAAAAAGCTTTAAAAGTGTTAGATGAAATTCAAAATGCCATTGAAGATAATGGCTATTACAATATTGATAATTTTTGTCTAAATACTTACGCATTGAAGAGAGGTATTCAAGTTTATCAAATGCCACAAGATGAGGATGTGATTGTATGAACAGTAACCAAGATAAATTTTGGGAATATGACGAAGAAGATTTGAATTATAAGCTTCATTTTACAAGATTTTACGAAGATGAAATTATCGCAACTGTATTTGAAGATGAAGAGTTTTCTCAATTCTATGCGGATTTTGAAATTGAAGATATATATGAAAGTGACGAGCCTTATGATTTATATGCAGAAACGATTGAAGAGGCTAAATTGGAAGCAGAAGAAAAAATTCTTGAGCATGTTCAAGAGCAAGTTGAATATCTGCAAAGTTGGATTCATAAGTTTAAATCAATTGATGAGGAGAAAGAAAATGTCTAAGAATAGAGCTAATGAGTTAACTGTTAAATTACGAGAAGTATTCGGTGACAAAAGTAAGTTAAGATTTAGTGAAAATCCAAAAATAACAATAGCCATAGTGGGCTTGCAATCACTGGCTGGCGGTGATGACAAACACAGTCATTTAAAAAAGATAGAGGACCAGATGGAACTTAAACAGTTGATGAAAGAGCTTGTTCAAAGAAGAAAAATTAGTTTTGAAGAATTAGCGAAGGAGACAGAAAATGAATAAATATCAAAAAGCTATTGAAGTAATAGATACATTACTTCACTTAATGTGTGGAGAAGAAAGAGAAGATGGATATAAGCCGACTATGGAAGAAATGTCTAATTCTATGGATTTGTTAAAAAATTTGGCTAATAAATGCAATGATGAATGATTTATGTGAGCTGCTGCATGATCTAGAATGGTGGCAATCATGTGATTGTGACGAAAAGACTTACAGGGAATCAGTTAAGAAATTCAAAAAGAAATGGTTTAAGCAAACTAAGATTGATGTACAAAAGCAAATTGAATCAGAATTCGAGAAAACAAAGAATGAATTATTGAAAGAGTTTGATTATTTAAACGATGAAAGAGAGGTAAACAATGGCTAAACTTAACAAAATGAAGTACAGAACTGTCGGTGGTGATTTAAAGATAAACACGTATATTGCTACAGTATCAAAAAAGGTTGTGGCGGAATCTGGGATTGATCCCGAAAAAGAAGTCACGGTGAAGGCGGAAAAAGGCAAAATCATTATTGAGCAAAAAAGATAAAATAAAGGCAACGAAAAAGGGCATAAAATCCCTTTTTTCTGTCGATAATTATAGTATAATTTAGGTATGAAAGAAGGTAAAAAATGGTATTTTCTAATAAAACATATGACAAATTGAAATGGGTTGCACTTGTTGGAACGAACGCATTTTCAGCATTGATTATCACACTCGGCAAAATTTGGGGATGGGATTATGCAGAAGCAATTGCAGGAACTATTTCGGCAGTTGGTACATGTATTGGAGCATGTCTACAAATTAGCTCAGCAAACTATAAAAAGGTGGAATAAATGACTCCTGAAGCAAGTGTAAGCATCGCATTACTCATTTCCTTGACATCACTGGCATGTACGTTAATCAACACCTTTGCAGGTGGCAAAAAACGTCAGGAAGAACAGGCAGAGCGAGAAAAGAATCGGCAGTTGGATGTCGAAAAAAATTTCGTAAAAATCAATGTGAAACTGGACGATTTTTGCGACACAACAAAAAAGATGATGGCAGAAAATGGTGAAAAGACTGAACAATTAAAAAAAGTATCAGAACAACTCGTTCTTGTTTCGGAGCGTGTAAAAACGCTGTTTAAGTACAAGGATGATCACGAAGCAAGAATCAAGGAGTTGGAAAATGAACGGGCACAGAATCATTAGAGAGGACAAAAAAATGACATTAAACGGAATTGACATTTCAAATTGGCAAAAAGGAATTGATTTATCAAAAGTGCCATGTGACTTTGTAATTTGCAAAGCTACAGAAGGTACAGTATATGTGAATCCTGATTGTGACAGAGCTTATCAGCAGGCAAAAGCAAATGGAAAGCTATTAGGTGTATACCACTATGCAAACGGTGGAAGTGCAGAAGCAGAAGCAGATTATTTTTTGAATAACATTCAAGGATATATTGGCGAAGCTATTCTTTGTTTAGACTGGGAGCATCAGGACAACGCATTGTGCGGAACAGGTGGTCCAGCTAGAACGTGGATTTCTAACTGGTGCAATCGAATTGTAGAAAAAACTGGGGTTAAACCTTTAATCTATGCATCAGCAAGTTTGTATAAAGAAGTCTCTGGCATTGGAGACTATGGACTATGGATTGCACAGTATGCGAATAACAATCCTACAGGATATCAGGAACATCCATGGAATGAAGGTTATTACACATGTGCTATCAGACAGTATTCTTCTTGTGGAAGATTGGCAGGATATGCTGGCAACCTTGACTTAGATATTGCTTATATGGATGCTACAGCATGGCGCAAGTATGCGAATCCAAGCGGTGAAACAAAACCAGTTACGCCAAAGCCTGTTAGAAAGAGTAACGAGCAGATTGCAGAAGAAGTGATTGCAGGAGCTTGGGGCAACGGTGAAGATCGCAAGAACAGACTTACACAAGCAGGATATGACTACAATGTGATTCAGGACATTGTAAACAAGAAGGTTACACCTGTCAGAAAGAGCAATGAACAGATTGCAAGCGAGGTAATTGCTGGACAGTGGGGAGACGGTAACAGCCGTAAGAACAGACTGGAGCAGGCAGGGTATGACTATAATACCATTCAGAATATCGTTAACCAGAAGCTAGGTGCATCTCAGGCAGTATATTACACGGTGCAGCGTGGAGATACACTATCAGGTATTGCATCAAGATATGGCACGACATGGCAGAAGCTACAGTCTATGAATGGCATCAGCAATCCGAACATCATTTACGCAGGGCAAAAGCTGAGAGTTAAGTAATGGCACAAGGCTATTATTCTTGTAGTAGATGTGGGAAGATACATCCGAAAGGTTATGTCTGCCACGTAGAAAAGAAGAAGTACAAGTATAGCTATAAAGAATCAAGGCTGAGAAGCAAGAGTGCATGGACAGAGAAGAGCAAGCAGATACGAGAGGATGCAAACTATTTGTGTGAAGCATGCAAAGACAAAGGCATATATAACTACCGTAACATTGAAGTGCATCACATAGAGAAGCTGAAGGATAAGCCAGAGCTATGGTTGGAAGATGATAACCTTATATGCTTATGCAAAGACTGTCACAGGTTAGCTGATGCAGGAATGATTGAAAAAGAATATCTAAAGAAGATAGCTAGGCAGAGAATCGAGAAGCTGAAGTAATCCCCCGAGGGTAACGGGCATTGTCTGGTGTGACACCA
>ERZ1034897.684-NODE-684-length-15840-cov-25.540576_pt1 | contig 15840 bp, 26 predicted proteins | sample MGYA00520629_ERZ1034897 | MGnify/ENA primary metagenome ERZ1034897 (study PRJEB33766, sample SAMN09781789) | gut metagenome | biome: gut microbiome | host: Homo sapiens | place: Madagascar | study: EMG produced TPA metagenomics assembly of the PRJNA485056 data... | reverse complement strand
GTCACTCTGCTCAGCAGTTCTTCCGTTACTTGCACCGATACTAGCACCATAAGAGAGCAGAGGATTTCCGTATTGACGATTATCCTCAGCGATAAGAGCCTCAATCTCCTTCTTTCGAGCATAGGCATCAGCCAGTTTCTTGTCAAACTGCTTTTGAGCACCCTCCTCCGTCACGTAAGTGCCATCCTTGCCCACATTCTCTTGCAGGTCATAGTTACCAGTCTTGTCACGCACGTCAAACACCGATGGAATATCACCAGCATTCACCGCCTCTTGGTAGGCTTGATTCTGTTGGTCGAGTGCAGCTTGTTTCTGTTCAGCCTCAGCCAAGTTATATGCGTCATCACTATCAGAGTTCACGTAGGTGCCAGCCTTGCCAGTCTCTGGGTTATAGGCGAAGTCATCCTTCACCACATTTTCAGCATCACCACCATAAGGAGTCTGATTGGTTCCGATGCTCACACGTCCGAAGTCATTCTTCTGCTTCTTCTGTCTGTTCTTAAGTTTATTGTATCTGCCAGCATTCTGCATAGTCTGCCCAGCCTGTGCCGAGATATTGGCAGCACCAGCAGAGAATCTTCTCTTGTCAGCCTCACTCATAGGCACATCACCACCGATGGCTCTAGAGGTAGTCTTGTTGATAGGTGTAAACAGTGTTCTGTAGAAACTCTCATAAGTGTCAGGCACATCATATCCCTGGATCTTAAGGCTATTAAATAATGTATGGCGAGCATTAGCACCGCCATTGCCAGCCTCCACAAGAGTCTTCTCAAAACTATCATAGCTTGATGGCACATCATAGTTGTTTGCCTTCAAGCCCTTGTATAATGTATATAATGGTCTTTCTGCCATAGTTATTATATTTTGTTATTTCCAATTAACTCCAGTTTTCTTCTTTCCTCCTGCTGTAGTGCCACCCTTGCTTCCTCCCTTTGCAGCACCGCCTCCATGCTTTTTCTTGTAAGCTATCTTCTGAGCTTTCCTTCCAGCAGCAGTCTTGGTAGATAGTCCCATCTTGGCAACCTCTCTACCAGCCTCAGACATTCCGTCAGGATCTTTGCTCATCAAGTCCATGTATTCATCTATCTCGCCCGAGTAAGAGCCATTTCTTCCACCCGAGCCAGTCTTGTTGGCACGAATACGACCGCTCTCAGCGTTCATTCTCTGGATAGCCTCCTGAGCCTGCCAGTGGGAAATCTGCCCCTTGGCAAGCATATCCTTTATTTTCAGCACGCTGTTCTTGTAGTCAGCATCCGTCTTATACTTCATCTTCGACAAGTCCAGTCTCTGCTGACCCTGCGCCAATCTCGTATCACCCTGGTTCGCCTTTTGCTTAGCCACCGCCTCCAGTTCTTTGTTATGTCTTATCTGCTCCGAAATGGTTCGGTCATTCTTTCTAGCCTCCTCATCCAGAGCAAGAGCCCTCTGGTAGCCATTGATCCAAGCCGAGCGGTTTTTCTCCCTCTGGGCATCCATCATCTGCTTTCTTTTCAGCATGGAGCCAGTGAGGTCTTGCTCAGGGTTATGTTTCACCTTTGCGCCATTGGTAGCGAAGTATATGTTGCTGAGGGCACGGAGTCCATCACCGATGGCAGCTATGCGCATTCTTGTGCGCTCCCTCTTCTCATCCTTCTCGTTCTTCGCCTTGCCATCTGGGTTAATCATCTTAAACATATCGGCATAGCTCATTCCCATTCCCTCCTTCTTCTCATTACCAGAAGCCGCCACATTCCCGGGCTCGCTCTTCTTCACGATAGGGATGGAAGGCTTATCCTCCTCATCCTTCGCTACACCACCATTCATGTTGATGCCATTCTCCACACCCTTTTGGTTGGCGATGGTTCTCAACCTTGCCTCCTTCATAGAGGGAGTCTCGTCCTTTGGAACGGCTGCATTCTGAGCATCAATCTTCTTGCCAGCCGCATCCAGTTGGCTCTGGGTGAAAACAGGCATTTGCTTCTGAGCCGCATCCTGACCGCTCTGCTGCTTTTGGAGCACACTCTGTGTGGTCTTCAAGCCATTCTTCTGTTTCAATAAATCTGCTGCACTCATAGTCTTAAGCCTTAACTTTCTTAGGCGCATTGTCGCCCACCATCTCATTTAAGTCATTCGCCACCTGCTGTTGTAAAGGCACTGCCCCCACCTTGGCATCAAGGTTAGCCATCTCCGCAGAAGAAGGAGCACTCACGCTAGGTCTAGCCACCTTGCTCTTGCCTCCACCACTATCCAGTGAGCTAGCTATGTTAGCCGCAGTTCCAGCCACACCTGCCACTGTCTGAGCCGTGTTGCCAGCGTTGGATGCCTCCATCTGCATCTGGTTACTCTCTAGTTGTCTCTTGTTCTGCTGATACTGCTGCTCAATGGAATCTTTGCGGCTCTCGTTGTTAGCCACAATCTGAGAAGTAGTGTCAGCCAGCGTCTTGTTGTTAGCCTCCTTCACCGCAGTGGTCGAGTCCTCAGTACCGCCCATCACCGCCTGTCTGCCCCTAGCAGCCTTGTTTCTGTTTCTTATCTGCTCCTGCATCTGGGTCAACAGTCGCACGGTATCGGCACGCTTGGTAGGATCAGAGTAATAATTTCTGTTGAACAAAGCCTCATTGTCTTTCTTCTGTTGTGCCAGCATCTCAGCCTGCTTCTTCGCAGCCTTGCGATTAGCAATACCGCCAGCTATAGAGGAAGCCACGCTGAGACCTGCACCAATTAATGCACCTATCATATACGTATACTTTTTGTTTATTATTAATAATGTAGCAAAGGTAGGCAATACCCCCGAGACCGATATGTTATCCGTTAATTTTGCCCACATTTTTAACGGATAAAACTTTCGTTACCAAATTTTTCATTATCTTTGCCATCAAAATCGGACTATAAATGGCAGAAGATAGAAACGAGAATGGTCAGTTCGCCAAGGGTCGCAAGAAGACAGGCGGCAAGCAGAAAGGCTACGAGGCTCCAGCTAAGAAGGAACTTCGTCAGATGATGCACGACTTCTCCGTAGACGCATACGAGAACTTTATGGAAGCCTACCTCAAATGCGAGCCATACCAGAAATGCCGAGTATATCTCGAAGCCGTCAAGTTCAACCTCCCTATGCTCCAGTCCGTAACATTGGAAGACAAGCAGGGAGCAACCAACGACCTCACCGAGCGTTTGAAGAGCATGTCCGAGATGAGTTCAGATAAATAATACGCTTATCTATATATTTCAACATATTTCATTTTTTAATCATATCACAAAAGAATTAGAGTTTTCTTTTTTCATAGGTTTTAGGTTTTAAGGTTAAAGATTTGTTTATTCGATGACAAAAATCAAAGAGGGAATGCGTGAGCACTCCCTCTTCTTGTTTCAACTAACTAATATAAAAAACACTTATGGCAAAACCATTCACTATCAGTCGCCACCTCTGGCACGTCTGTCTCCAGCCATGTCAGTCTTGGATCCTCTGTTCGCACTCGATGGCTTATACTTGATGCCATCCTTGCTATGGCTAGCGTCCATTCCCTTGCGAGACTCCGCCCCATACCTCTTGTCGTGCTCAGCATTGTGAGCAGCCAGCTCCCTTCTCTTCTGCTTCTGTGCAGGCGAGCTTTCAAACTTAGTATCATAAGCCTTCTTCTTGGCTCTAGCCTCAGGATGGCTATGATAATATTCTGCCGATTTACTTACCATATCTTTACTATTTATGCTTCTTCGTGCCAATTAATAGACTCATCACAAGAGTGAATGATTTGGCTCATCATCTCCTCCACATCCTTCTTGCGAATCCAAGAGTTCGTCAATATTTTCTGAGCTCTCTCTGCTATATCTTGGACTTGACGAATAGTTCTCATACAACAATTCTTTCTCCTCTCCAAACTATTGAGGTCATCCTCCCACTTCTTCTCTGCTGCTTTACTAATATCTGAATACTTTTTATCCAAAGCAGCATGCTTCTCTTCATACTCCTTATCCAGTGCAGTCTTTCTTTCTTCATAGCGAGCTATAGCCTCATATCTTTGCTTGATGCTACGTTCCACCTCAGCCTTCATGTGCTCCTCTACCTTCAATCGAACATCCTCAAAGCCCACAAAACTCTCTGAGGTCTCAATCGTTCGTATTGATGTCTCAGGAACATATCTATTCTCCCCAGGAATTTTACGTTTATATGGTAAATCGCTACAAAACGACTCTAACACGGTCTCTTTTCTGAGAATAACCTTAGAACCATCCTTCAAGTCCTGCACTTGCTTCTTAAGTTCCTTCACCTGTTCTTCCAGTTCTTTAGTATGACTTCTCATAGCATCATACTCTGACAAATCAATGTTTAATACTGACATAATATTTTCATTTTTTAAGTTTTACTTCATATATGTATACTATCCATTCTTTGCCCATACCCATAAGGGAAGAGCAGCCTGCATGGAAAATTTTTATCTTAATTATCAACTATAAATATAGTAAATTATTCCAGCAGAGAGCCTACATAGGACGATGTTGCCCACATCGTTTACTTCATTCATGTCGGGGTAGTTCCTTTCGGAAGATGGGCACCTGTTGTCAATGGATGGGACAGAGCAGGGTTTACCTTCATGAATATATCCTACTAAACTGAGCAGTTTTATATATCGGGCGATAACTCCGAAGAGGACTGCACGGATTTAACCTCAGATGTCATTGTCGAAACTACAAACTCGGGGAAAGAAAAATCCCCGAGTCTTGGTTGCTGTCAAGAACTCAGGGATTCCATATTTTGTGGGCATAAACCCAGAAAGGAGGACTCTTTAAGATGTCAATCAGCAACGTTTGACGGTGCAAAGATAGAAAGACTTTTTGAAACCACCAAATGTAAAAATCTGCTAAAACTTCAATAATTTTTACTCGGATATATATTTGCAATCTATTGGATATGTATTAGATACCTACCGAGACTAATTGTTAAAGTATCATAAAATACATAATCGTTAAAATCACACCTAGACATTTATAAGACAACAACTTACCTAAACATTTCTGCTGCACCGCAAAAGTGTTGCATTTTGGTTGCGTTATTTTTGAATATCAGAAACAAACAATCTCATAATTACTTGATATACAACATAAAGGGCTACCCTCACGGGCAGCCCTATACATATTATACAATTTTATTAATATGTTTTCAACTTCACATCTAACACATATCTAATATATATCTAATACATTTATTATCAGATGTTTACATATTACAAAACCTTTATGAATATATATTAGATAGGTATTAGATATATATTAGATATGCACGAAAAGTGTTGCATTTTGGTTGCGTTTTTCTTTGCCGTTTCAAAAATATTGCTTATCTTTGCACCCGAAACCAAAACTTGACACTTATGAGCAGAGAAACTGAAATAGTACAAATCATGCAGAGACAAAGGGCTAGCGGCAGGACTACCCTCTATCTGCTATACCGAGTGAACGGCAAGAGGTATCAGGAGAACACCAGGCTATACCTCCAGCCCGAGACTGGTAAGAAGAAGGCAGCGGCAGTGGCAGCCAATAAGGAGACCATGCGCCTAGCCAAGGCTCTACAAGCCAAGAGAGTGCTCCAGCTATCCCAAGAGCGCAGCGGCATCCCAATCAAAACAGAGCCTAGCAAGATGCTCCTCACCGAGTTCATCAACCAATTCATCCAATACAAACAGGAGACCACCAGCGAGGGAACTGTTTCCACTATCAGAAATCTCCAGCGACACCTCATCAAGTATGCTCCTGAGGGCACTACCCTAGCCAACATAGACCGCAAGTTTTGTGAGGGATTCATCAATTACCTCCGCAGATCCAAGGGCAAGTATGGAGGCAAGCTGAGCGACATCACCAAAAAGGTATATTATACCATGTTTGGCACGATGCTAAAGAAGGCTGTGCGTGATGGTCTCTTGCCACGCAATCCGCTCGACCTCATCGACCCTCAGAACAAACTCACATCCTCAGAGAGTCAGCGAGTGTTTCTAGACCTAGAAGAAGTCAGGAAGATGGCAGAGGTGGAGACACCCTACACCCTCTCCAAGCAAGCCTTCATGTTTTCTTGTTTCTGCGGTCTCCGCATCTCCGACATCAGGCAGTTGGAATGGAAGGATATAGAGGAATTTACCAATCCCGATGGCACCAATCAATACCGACTCAGCAAGCGCATGAAGAAGACAAGCCGCAACATCAGCTATGCCCTATCAAAAGAGGCTATCAGTTGGCTTCCAGAGCGCAAGGGCAAGCTAGTGTTCGATGGCATCGTCTCAGAGTCCAGGATCAACTTCCATATCAAGAAGATGGCAGAGCAGGCAGGAATCACCAAGAATGTTTCCTTCCATACCGCCCGACACACCTTCGCTACGATGATGCTCACTCTGGGTGCCGACATCTACACCACCAGCAAGCTACTAGGTCATACCAGAGTCTCCACCACGGAGATTTATGCCAAGATAGTAGACAAGAAGAAGGACGATGCCATGGGACTCATCGACAAGTTCTTTGATAAATAAACATTAAAACCCACCGATTCGATGGCTTTTAATGTTTATAGCATCGCCTACAAGGTTCCTTACCCTCAGCCTCCGCTTGTACTACACTTATTTCATCCACATTACTCTTACTTCTCTTCAAGGCACTGCAATCAGCAGTCTTATGATACTTAGTTCCCGAAAGAGTAGCATATACCATTTCCTTTCTTCTCTCCTCTGCTGTGCTAGATTTGTCCTCAGAGCAAGCTACCAAGAGAATGATAAGAGTCAAGATTACCAACACCTTTCTCATATCCCTTTTTAATTAGTTACTTCCATTGTAATTCTTTAAAATTTCATCTGCCTCGTATTCAGACTTCGGTATATCTCGTTTCCATCCATCCTTAATAGATTGTTGTTTGCGAGTCAACTCTAAGATTTTGTCCTTATGAGGCTTTACTCTTACCATATAATGGAAAGCACCTTCTCCATCCTTTCTTGGTATATGAGTTATTGCTTGCCACTCCTTGGCTGTCTTCTCGTTTATATCATATTGTAGTTTCTCCTGAGCCTTTCTTTTCCTATAAGCATTTATACGCTTCATTAAGTGCTCGGCTGGTTCATACTGACCACGAACAGGAACACCATCTTTTTCTTTGTTCCATTCCTTCTGAATGAAATCCTCACGCAACATTATCTTAGAAGTACCGACTTGAATACATATAGACTTTGAGGGTTTGATGCCTTTAGATAAGGTGTTACTAACATAATCATCTAACTCGGAATCCAAACACTTCGAATGTGATACTATTACAATAATTGCACATACCACAAAAAATAATATAACTAAAAATCCTACCATTATCCGAAAGTTTTAATATCTATAGGGCTGCATCCAAACAATCCAAAAACAGAATTTACCACAGAAGCAACATCAGTAACACACACATACCACATTCTAAAGAAGAAAATTAATAGCATTGCTAATATCGGAATCTTTAAATATGGATGAGAATCAATAACTTCATCTGGTATTTTAGAACGTGCAATAACAATATACATAAATATCATCCATGCCACAGAAAACAATACTGACACGAAATAAACTAATATATGAAGAAACTCCATACGCTCACCACATTTTAATTATCCGACATTTCTCTTACCGATAACACCACCAAGGCTAGCCAACAGAGAATCGTAGCACTCCTTGATAGCCTCATACTTCGCTTTCCAGATGCCATCACTCTCCTTTGCCTGAACTGGGTCAGTGGCAACGTCTGGGGTAGATACAGCTAGAGGGATAGGAGCATTGCGGTAGGAATCTTCTGTATACATACTGCCCTTGCCACGCATGATCCACTCAGCAGACACGTCTGGGAACTCGTTTAAGATTAACTCTACTATGTGAGAGGACAAAGCTCTATCCCCTCTTAACTGTGGGTTAAGAGTTGCTTGTGCCACTTTAATCTGTTTTGCAAGAGCGTTAACCGAAATAGATTTATCGTCTAAAATCGCTCTAATCCTCTGTAAAATAGTTTCTTCCATATAATTCACAATTATAAACGTTAACTAATTAATCTTAATAGAGTATTCTTTTCTCACTAAAAGTTTGGCGGTTTACTCTTTTTAGATTATCTTTGCACTCGTAAAACAATAGTGCTACGCTATTTAAACGCAAAAGTAAACAAAAAAAATAAAATATGCAAGCAAAAACGATAAAAATTATCAAAGTTTCGCTTGAAGGTCGAAAAAAGTTGATGGAGAAATATCAGTGTACGAACACAACGATATACAATGCTCTAGGCTTTCGTACCAATGGCGAGACACCAGAAGCCATCAGGCGAGACGCACTCAACGAGTATGGCGGAATGGAATCCGAAAAGGTAGTATTTTTCTAACACATTATTAATAATAGGAGGACGCAAGATGAACGAACTTCAAACCATAGATTTCGTAGACGATTCCGACAAGATGACATCGCTACAAATCGCAGAGATTACAGGCAAGGCTCACAAAGACGTGATGAAAGCCATCCGAAACATGGAGCCAGCATGGGAGAAAATCAACGGGCGCAAATTTGCGCTGGTTGATTACATCGACAAGAAAGGCGAATCCAGACCATGCTACTCCCTCACCAAGGAAGAATGCCTCTACATCGCCACCAAGTTCAATGACGAGGCGAGAGCCAAGCTCATACTCAGGTGGAAGGAACTGGAGGAGAAACAGCAGCCAGCGGTGCCAACCAATTATTTGGACGCACTCCGCTCACTCATCCGCTCAGAGGAAGAACGAGAGCAGCAAGCCTTGGAGACCAAGAAGCAGCAAGAGACCATCCTTCACATCTCTCAGGAGAATGCGGAGCTCGGCAACAAGATTACTGAGATGCTCCCCAAGGTCAGCTACTACGACAAGATACTCCAGAGCAAGGCTACGATGACCGTCACCCAGATAGCCCAAGACTACGGCATGAGTGCCATCGCCCTCAACAAGCAGTTGGAGCAGCTAGGCATACAGCGCAAGGTGAGAGGACAATGGATCCTCTACGGTCAGTACCTCTCCTACGGATATGTTCACAACAGAGTGGTGGAAATCGTAAGATCCAACGGCACCCACGATGTCAAGAACAACACCGAGTGGACGATGAAGGGCAGAATCTTCATCTACCAGTCGCTCAAAGCAAAGGGCATCCTCCCCTTGATAGAGCGAGAGAGCACTCCCAGCGTTGAGGCAGCAGATTCAGCAGAGCCAGCCAAGCCTACCAGTTCAGTACAACAAACCATTAATTTCCAATAGTAAGCCTATGGAAGAGAAAATATTAGAGCGGCTAGACCAGATACAGCAGTACCTCATGCTCCAAGTCAAGCAAGTTCTCAACATCAAAGAGGCAGCCATCATCCTAGGGATGCAACCAGAGACCGTGAGGGGAATGGTCAACAAGCACACCATCCCCTTCTACAAGCCCAATCGCAACCTCCTCTACTTCCGCAAGGAAGAGCTGGAGCAGTGGATGATGCAGAATCGCACCAGCACCGATGAGGAGATAGAGAGCCAGGTAGAGGCAATCAATTATAGTATGAACATCAGTAAACAATAGGAGACAGATATTATGGCAACATTCATGACCATCTTGGGCACAGGCATCCTTGCCCTCACTATCAGGGAGATACGCAACTACTTCCACGAAGTAAGCAAGTAGCCCCGATATACATGGCGATTGAACCTCAGCAATTTAAGTGTTAAAGTTTAAAAGTTTATTAATGTGTTAGTAATGTTATTAAGTTCAAATGTGTTCAGCCAGCAGAGGTTTTTTGGAGTTTGCTACTCCCAGCCGCCACAAGATTTCTTTAGATAGACCATTTGATTTTAGATGTATCGTAACTACAAATTTAATGTTTGAAAACTAAGAAAGCGTAAGTAGCTCAATGGTAGAGCAGAGGATAAATTCCAGTCCTCACGGGATGCAGGTTCGACCCCTGCCTTGCGCCCCAATCTCGCCCTATTCCGAGGCATCATATCGGAGTCGGATAAACCTTCCGAGAGAGGTACACGTACCCAAAAGGAGCATCGCTAACCACAGGTGGTGCTTAGACGTGGAAGTGGCAGGGCTAGTACCCCACCTTATTATATAAAGAGGTGTAATGGGAAACCCTTGGAGTTGTCAGGTGAAGAAGCAGTCCAGAATGCCGAGACCCACCCCATCAGATAGGAGTGGCAGCGTTCCCAAGTTCGAAGCGCACCTATACAAATCTTACGGTTTAATGCAGCCAGCCCCATCTGGGTCTGGGAGTCCCAAGCCTCCTGTAATGCAGAGGGAACCATAAGTAGATACAATTTACAATTTATAAACGACTTTGTACTATTCAGGCATTTTTACCTGTCTGAAATCTGTACCTCTCCCATGGTTCGTGAGAATAGTGGGAGTTTTTATTTTAACAACAATTTTAAAAAAGAAGATATTATGGCACAGACATTCAAGCCACGCTCCTGTCACGACTGCCTCTTCTCAGAAGGCATCTGTGATGAAATGCCAGTCGGAGCAGACCCCGACACCTTCCGCTGCAATCACTACGAGTGGAAGTACGCATAGCAATCCGAAAAGAATCAAGTTTCAAACAGTTAATATATTAATAAGGTATGGCAAATTTAGACACATACAACAAGCTCCGCAAAGTCCCACAGGAGGCAATCAAGCCCATCCTCTCAGGACGTATGAAGGGTAAGAGCGACATCAACCCGATGTGGCGCGTCAAGGTACTCACCGAGACCTTCGGAATGTGCGGCATAGGTTGGAAGTACGTTATCAATAAGCAGTGGTTAGAGACCTATGGCAATGAAGTCAAGGCATTCTGCAACATCGACCTATATGTTAAGGTCGATGGCGAGTGGTCAGAACCGATACCAGGCATAGGAGGCTCTACCTTTGTTGCAATAGAGCGCAGTGGGGCATACGTCTCCGATGAATGTTACAAGATGGCACTCACCGATGCACTCTCCGTCTCCATGAAAGCTCTTGGAGTAGCAGCCGACATCTATTTCGAGAGGGACTGCACCAAGTATACAGAGCAGCCAGCAGCCAACAATGCAAATGCAGCCGCAACAACCGATCAGCCCACTGCCAAGCAGTACCACCCCGACAATCTCCAAGAGGCAATGTACATGCTCACCAAGTGCCAGACCAAGGATCAAGTAGTATGGCTCCTACAGACCTACAAGCCCCTCTGTGCCAACCCACAGTTCATGCAGTCGGTATCAGCCAAGAAGAAAGAACTCCACATCGCATAAACACATTATAAGATATGAATCAGAAAATAACCCTCACCCCATCCGAGGTAATCTTCGATGAGGCGGATCACAAGTACTACCTCCACGACAAGGAATTGAAGGGAGTCACCTCCACCCTCATTCGCAAGGCATTCCCAGACACCTACAAGGACATCCCCCAATACGTCCTAGACCGAGCGGCAGAGCGAGGCGGACTCATCCACAATCAGCTGGAGATATTCAATTCCTGCTTCGATTCCGACATCCGCCACTACCCGTCACCAACCCCAGAGATACAAGCCTACAGCGATTTCCTCCATTCCTATGGTCTCCATCATGTGGCATCCGAGTATCTCGTCTCCGACCTAGAGCACTTCGCCTCCAGTATAGACGAAGTGCTAGCAGACACCGAGGGCAACATCTATCTGGTAGATTACAAGACCACCTCCGTGCTCCATTACGACAACGTCTCCCTCCAGCTATCCATCTATGCCCAGTGGTTCGAGCAGCAGAATCCCCACCTTCATGTCAAGGAGATAGTATGCATGTGGTTCAAGAACGACAAGAGCAAGTTCCAACCGCTCCCCCGAGTCAGTGCCGAAAAGATAGAAGCCCTCATCCAAGCCTACCTCACCGATGATTCCGAATATCACTACGAGGTAGAGATACCCGAGCAGTTCTCCAGTCTAGAGCAGGAGTACCGCCTCCTCACCGCTCGCATAGATGCCCTCACCCTCCGTCAGAGCGACATCAAGCAGCAGCTCCTCAATCTGATGCAGGCTAACAATCAGAAGTCTATCAAGACACCATACGGCTCCTATGCCTATGTAGCCGCCAGCACCACCAAGCGTTTCGACTCCAAGCTCTTCAAGGACACCGAGCCCGACCATTACGAGCACTACCTCCGAGAGGTGGAGTCCAAGCCCCAGATAAGAATCAAGTTAAACAATTAAAACATTTTATAGAATATGGATATAGAATTTACAGGCGTAATCATAGCCGCCCTTCCAGTACAGCAAGGCACATCCAAGCGAGATGGCAAGCCATGGGCTAAGCAAGAGTTCGTCATCGAGGAGCTCAATCAGCGATACCCCTCACGCATTTGCTTCCAAGTCTTTGGCAGCGACAAGCTCCAACAGTTCAACATCGGTTATGGCGAAATCCTCACCGTCCACCTCTCCCCTAGTGCCAATCAAGCGCAGGATGGATCGGGCAGATGGTTCAATCAGGTAGACTGTTGGAAGGTCAGCCGTCCAGGAGCCCAGCAAGCCCAAGGCTATCAGCAGCAGCAACAGTTTCCACCCCAAGTTAATGCAGCAGGTCAGCCATATCAGCAGCCAACTACGTATGCAGCTGGTGCAGGTCAGCCAGCCGATGGCTTGCCATTTCCACCCCAGTAACCCCTAAAAATAGAAGAATATGGAAATCCACTTAATGCGAACTTCCCTAGGTCTCCAGCCCTATGCCGATGAAGACTACGAGCAGCTCCACAAGATCAAGCTAGGCTCTATAGTCAAGGCTAAGATAGTGCAGCCACGAAACCCCAAGTTTCACCGCAAGTTCTTCGCCCTCATCTCCGCCGCATGGGACTCCATCACCGAGCAGCAGCGCATCAACCTCCGCTCCAAGGACACCTTCCGTGAGCAGCTCCTCATCTGTAGCGGCTTCTCCGAGCCCATCTTCGACATCAATGGTCAGAAGTTCCAAGAGCGAGCCCTCTCCATATCCTTCGCCAAGATGGACGAGACCCAGTTCTCCGAAGTCTACTCCCGAGTCTTAGATACCATCCTCAGCATCCTTACTGCCGATGGTATCTCAGAATCCCAATTCAATGAAATATTAAAAAATTACAGTTAAAACATTATTAATAATATGACACGTAAGAAAAGAAATCACAACCACGCTTCTCGTGGAGAGCGCAACGACATCACCCTCATGGGAACCTCCAAAGTTATCCTCCCAGCCGATGGCACAGCCATAGAGGTCAAGCTTCCCGAGTGCATTGAATACTTCATCTCCGAGGATGGCAAGCTCATGTTCCAGAAGAAGCAGCAGGAGCCAGCCAATGCACCAGAGAACTTCGACATCACCTATGACGAGATAGCAGATAAGTTATTCCTAGGAAATGAAGCCTATACAAATATTGGTTTCGGAAAGGTAAAGAAATACTTCATACCTAATATTCATCACTTTGCAATACAAGAAGGAAATTGTAAAACAAAAGCGCAAGTTCTCAAGAACTTAGCTTTCAACAAGCTCATCAACATCGCCAACTATCTCAATGATGGTTGGAGACCAAACTTTGGTGAATTTTTAGATTCTGTTTATTGCATCGGTCGTAACAAGGATGGCAAAGTGATCCCTATCACTTGTTATGCCTATAATACAGGTCAGGTAGTCTTCCCAAGCTCATACATCTGCAAGCAAGCCATCCGCATCATGGGTGAGAAGTCCATCCACGACCTCCTCAACACAGAATACTAATGGCAACATTCCAAGAGCTCCTAGCCAAGCAGCAGCAAGAGGGCAAGCAGCGCAAGCGTGCCACCTATGATGAGCACCGACTCCAGTGCTCCGAGGTCAGCTACATCCGCTCCGCCCACCCCAGCTTGGCTAGGGTCTTCTTCGCTGTTCCCAATGGCGGCAAGCGCACCTCAGCCCAAACCAGTTGGATGCACGCAGAGGGAATGGTCAACGGGGTATCTGATATGATCCTCCTCCGCCCCAACTCTCTCCACGGCTACCTCTGCATCGAAAACAAGACCCCAAAGGGAAAGCAGCGAGGAGACCAAATCCTCTTCCAGCAAGCCGTGGAGCAGAATGGCGGCTTATACGTCATCGTCCGCTCCCTAGACCAGTTCATCCAAGTTATCAACCAATACTTAAACGGAGAAATATGAACATCAATACCGACATCCAAGAAGCCATAGAGCATGCCATACTCCTGCTAGAGTCCAATGGCTACACCGTCAAGCGACCAGTTAGAGAAGTCCATGACGAGTACACCTTCGAGCGTGCATGGGATCTATATCAGAAGAAGGTAGGCGACAAGAAAATGCTCCGAGACAAGTGGAATCGCCTCCCCCTCCGAGACCGAAAGGCTATCATCGAGTACATCCCCCTCTATGTAGCCTCCGAGCCAAGAAAGCAGTTCCGCAAGAACTTCCAGACATTCCTCAATCAGCACGCATGGAAGGACGAAATCATTCAGAAGGAGCAAACCACCGCCACACAGCCAACCTCCTCATCCACCCTTATAGAGCAAACCCGAGAGAAGATGAAGTCCTATGCGCCCGAAGCCAAATATGCAGCTCTATACCAGCGCATCCTAGGAATGATCCAAGTCCTAGAGCGCAACCCCGATAGCCTCTGCCGAGGTCAGCTAGTAGCCTACTACAACGCAGGCACACTCGATAGGCTAGGCATCCAGTGGAAACCATAACTCATCATAATATGACACCATTCAACAAAACCCATCCCCTCCGCATCGTTACTTTGTGCAGCGGGTATGACTCGCAGTGCCTAGCCCTAAAGTATCTCCAGGATCAGCACCCCGACTTCGCCTTCGACCTCATCGCTTGGAGCGAGATAGAGCCATCGGCTATCCAAGCCCACAACCTCCTCTTCCCCGAGTACCGAGACCGCAACCTAGGTTATATGGCAAGGATAGATTGGAGCAAAGTTCCCCACTTCGACTTCCTCACCTATTCCACTCCATGCCAGTCAGTCTCCACCGCAGGTCTCCGCAAGGGCATAGCCGAGGGCAAGCAGCTCATCCTCTGGTATCAAGGCAAGCCCATCATCGGCACCATGATAGCAGGCATCTGGTATCAAGTAGACATCAGTGGCGACCGAGAGCAACTCCTCTTCCAGCGTTCCGTCACCCACGTCTCCTTCCTCCCCAAACCCCAAGGCTTATGAAGCAGCGCATCCTAGACATCGTCTCTCGTCTCCAGCGAGAACGAGAGCAGGCACACATCGTACCTCCCCACGTCCTCACCGCAGAGATCATCTCCCGAGGCTGCCCCAATCCCTATGCCCTCCTCAACACTTTAGTTCTGGAAGGCAAGCTCCATTGGCACCGCACCCTCAACGATACAGCATTCACTATCAGTAAACAATAATCATTAAAACATCAGAACATCATGTTTGGAATCCAGAAAGAAAGAATCAGCCGCCATGCCGTTCTCACCTTCGATAACGGCTATCGCACACAAGCCACGCTCTATATGCTGCCCCCCTCTAGACCCATCTTCCCAGAAAATCTAGAGCGTTATTTTATAGAGCAATGGAACAAATCTCAACCAAATGCCAAGCACAAGGTTATTAAGTGTCACATAATGAGAAATTAAAACTTATGGAAAAGATAGCATATATAGCAATTTCGCTCCTAATCCTTCTATCATCATGCACCAAGGAGAAAGAGCACAGATATATGGTCATCCATAATGACTATAGAGATACCACGATGGTTGTCGCCAGATATTGGCGCACTGACACCAAAGAAACATTATGGAATTTGCCCTATAACATCAAGTCTGTAACAGAGTTCACAAGCGACTATGGCATAAGCATCATTTATAACGTGGACTGCATCATAGCAAGGGACTCAATTAACAACAAGTAAACT
>ERZ1034897.682-NODE-682-length-15875-cov-42.417509_pt1 | contig 15875 bp, 17 predicted proteins | sample MGYA00520629_ERZ1034897 | MGnify/ENA primary metagenome ERZ1034897 (study PRJEB33766, sample SAMN09781789) | gut metagenome | biome: gut microbiome | host: Homo sapiens | place: Madagascar | study: EMG produced TPA metagenomics assembly of the PRJNA485056 data... | reverse complement strand
TATAATCAGTTTTAAATGATAACGAATTATATTCATCTAAATACATAAAATGTAATTTATTACAAGAAATCCCTTTATGATTGCATATATCATATAACTTAATGTAATCGTTAAGATTATATTTTTTACCAAATTGTTTTGCATCACAAATGTCATTTGTTTCAATACATATTATTTGTTTATTTGGAACTAGATCTTCATGATTTTTTAAAAAATCTAAAGATATTTTTATCCAATTTTCAAACTGATATTTTATGTTGTGTTTATATCCATATATTGAATGAAAATTCTTATGACAATTCTTACATAATGTTACCCCATTTTCTGTATCGAATCGTAAATCTATATAATCTGAATATGAAAATAGATGATGAACTACTTCTCCCTTTTTCCCACAACATTTGCATAAATAATTATCTCTTTTCATTACCTTTCTAATAAATATATCGTTTTCAACGCAATCTCTATTTTTTTCACGTTCTTCTTGCGTTTTTGTAACATCCCATGCCCAATGATTTTCTTTTGAATGAAAGAGCATAATTTTACATTTCCTACAATAATATTTATTATCTTTCAATGATAAAAAATAACTACTTGCATGTATTTTTACATTTTCTTCACAATTATCACATATTGCCGTTATTTGTTGAGACGAGCCGTGTTGTAAATCAATAGAATTTACTTCAAAAGTTTTATATATATCATAATGTCCATTTTCTTTTTTAGGTATATCATATCCAAGGTTCTCATAATAAGATATTGTTTTTGAAGTAACTGTGACAGAAACTTTTTCATTTATGATCATCTTAAAAATCACCCCAAATACTTGAAAAGTCTATGTTTTCAATTTCTTCTGTAGGATAAGATGGGAGAGTAACAGTAGTACCAGACTTATATTCTGTAGTACCGATTTTTACACTCTGAACTGCACTATCGGCTTTATTTCCCTGTGCTAATGTGGCTTTAGAAGATAGAGCAGTATCAAGTCCTGTTATATCTGAAGTTGCATGAGAATGTTTTTTTTCAGCAAATATATTTTTCAAATTTGTCAAGAAGGTTTTTAATCTTCTCAAACTTATTCCATTTGTTTCTTCATTAGTCATGAAAACCTCCTTATTAATTAAGAGCAGAGAAAAATATCTCTGCCCTTAATTGTTTTAATTATGCAAAAAGACCATTGATCTCCTCATCTGTAGCCTCAATATATGTTGTTGACGCAATTGTATCTACTCTTTTTGCTAACGCATCAACGTTACTCTGAGCATCTGTACCAGCCTTTTTAGCATCTGCAATAGCCTTAGTTGTAGTACCTTCTGCTCCAAGAGATGCCTTATTTGCAGCTACATCAGCTTTTAAGTCTGTTATATCAGCCTCCTGAAGTGCTGTATCAGCCTTTGTTCCCTGTTCAGCAGTTGCATAATTCTTAGCAAGACCATCGGTATACTTTTTAGCCTCACCAATTGCCTCACTCTTTGCTGTTGCAATAGCACTTGAGAAGTCAACTGCTCCAACCTTCTTATCAATATAAGCAACGATTGTAGCAGAATCCTCACCTTCTGGAAGTATACCTACTAATTTTGTAAGATTGGCAATATCTGCTTTATTTGCCTGAATAGAAGAGTTCATTGCAGAGGCATCACTTGTATGAGTTGAAATCCAATCAGAAATCTCTTTCAGTGTGTCATAAGCGGCTGGTGCATCAGCTACAATAGAAGCTACTGCGTCAGCAACTTTCTTATCTACAGAACCATCACCTGTACCATTAAGTATACCAATAGCATCAGTATTAGCCTTAATAGATTTCTTTACCTCTGTATCATCATATTCTGATGCTGTAATCTGACCTTCAATCTCTGTTTTAAGCGTTTTAAGTTGAGCCTTTACAGAACCCTCAACCGTATCTTCTCCATCCAGTTTATCAGTAATAGCCTTTACCTCTTTAATTGCATTATTTACTGCTGAAAGGTCTGTATCAGGTACTTCTACACTATATACAGGTGCATCAGTCTTACCAGGAGTTTCTACCTTAAAGAATTTTAATGTTCTTCCTTCAATTGTCACAGATTTAATTGACCTTGCATCAACAACCTTATCTGCATCGGCAATATACTTCTTAATTGCTTCATTATATTTTCCTAATTTTGCGAGTGTAATAATCTTTATTTCTGTTGTTGCCATTTTGTTTCCTCCTAAATAATTAATTTTTTTTACATAAAAATAACCGCCATAATTAGCGGTTAATAATTATTGAAATAAATTTTCAATATCAGAATCAGTTGCCACTAAAGATTGTATTTTCTCATCAATCTTGGTATCAATGGTAGCGCCTAGATTCTGTTCTAAATATTCATTTATTATTGTTTTAACATATTCAGAAGCTTCAGCTTTTGTAATTAAATCCAAAGTTTTAATTTTTGCATCTAAATCATTTTCTGTGATATAGTGATTATCTTTGAGATATCCTGTGGTTAGGATTCTAGATATGGTTACTTCACCATTAGATAGAGTATAAGTAATTATTTCTTTTGCAGAAATATCTTTTACATACACATCCATCTCAGACCTGTCTACTAATAATAGATGTTTAGTAGAGGTAGAGAAATTTGTTTCGTATTCATCAAAAATTTTATAATTGCCCAAAATAGAATATAATCCATTATCAAGGCTTCCTATAATAATAGGGTTTCCGACTTCACCGACTTTATTAATTATTGGTCTGTGTACAAGAGTATCATAATCAATCTGTGTTCCACTATCAGCCAATGAAGTAACAGTATATTCTTCATCAACTTTATTGACGATATAACCATGATACGCACCTGAATCATTATCAGTGATTGCTACAATCTGACCTGCATATGTATCAGTGTTATTGTTAAGAGACTCTTTTGCACTTTGTATGCTATCAAAGCAATAAACTTTTGATATGATACGAAGCAGTCCTAAATCTTCTTTAATAAAATATTGCTCATGTGTATCCTTGGTAAATACAATGTCATATGCATCAACGTCACCATTTTCAATCCTACTAGAAATATCACCATAATTAAGATAGGCATATTTTACTCTATTGTCTGCCATGATTGCCTCCTTCCTTTAAATATTTTTATAATATAATCGGAATTAGACCATCTTTGGTTTCATCGGCAATAGTATCGCCTAAATCGTTAATTGCAATCTTATCACCAATCTGTTTATCATTTGCGGTAAGATAGATTTCAGATGATTCCTTATCCAATTTAATATTATCGGCTTTTGTCTCATCATATGTAGTCGCCATTTTGTTAACAGCTTCAAGTTTGACATTTAACTCATTCATTTTCTGGTCAATCACTGACAGCGATGAATCAGATACAAATCCATAATAATCAGCAAGTGGTGTTACAATTATAGAAGTTTCACCAGTATTCAGAGAGTATTCTTTACCTTCTTCCATATCTACTTTATTTAAAGTAAGATGGATACGAATAGTTCCTGCATGTCTAGTCAAATCAGTATCTACATCTATTACATATTTCATAAATCCGTCTTTATCAGATTTAACGGAACTAAGGTCGATTGAATGTACTAACTCATCTTGGTCAATATATTTTAATCTAACCGTAAAATCTTCGAGACTAATTCCATCATAAAAGGTAGGAATATAGAATTTGATTTTATCTACAAGTTTATCTCGCTGATATATGACCTGTCGAACAGTAGTTATCAAACTTTTATCGTCTCTCATAAGTATGGTATACATATTTTCTCCTTTCTTTTAAATAGCATCATTTATCCATATTAATCCATTAGAAGGACTAGATGGTTGAGCATTCTTAACAATTGTTTCAACTCCACCTTTTTCTGTTCCAACTGTAACCGTTGATAATGTATCTCCATTTCTGGATAAAAGAGTAAGAGTTGTTCCTGATACGCTCAGAGACGAAGCATATGATTGTTTTATATTGTTTCCACTTTCATCTTGAGTTGCTTTTGTAGAGGTGCTTGCCGAGTCAGCATATTTTGCAGAGATATTTTTTGAATTAACCCATGTGTTTGTTCCATCGCCAATTTTTAAATATCTTTTACCATCAGTGGTAATCTCTGCTACCAATTCACCATCTTCAAGTATGGTTTTTGAAGCAGTAAGGGCAGAAGTAACACCTCTTTTTATTTTTAATACTACATTTATAAGATTATTTGCCATTTACTGCACCTGCCTTTCTATTTGACAGTACCACCATCAAGTATCAAAGTGTTTGAGCCATTGGCTAAATAATCAGTATTTAATTTTGTTATTGGGATTGTAATATTCGCAGATCCATTAAAAGAAGTAGCAGTTCCAGTTGCACCACCTGATATACCAATAGTTCTAGCAGTCTGTAGAGTAGTGGCAGTAGAAGCATTGCCACTCAACGAGCCTTTAAAGACCGTAGCCACCAAAGTACCAGCCGCAGTGTCAATATAAATTCCAGTATCAAATATCTGTCCACCAATATTTGTTGAACTAGATGTTGTACCTGTAACATATGCTTTTGTTGAATTATTTGCTGTATTAGCTACTTTATTGTCTGTAAATACGGCATTACTTGGAACACTCACTCCAATTGTAAAACCACTAGACTTTATAACTTTCCCCGAAGTACCATCAAAAATTGGCACTGTATTAGCAGTAACACTTGTATTACTTCCAGTTACAGCCCCATCTATATTACTCTGAACAATTGTCCAATCTGCATTAGCACTAGCCGTCCCAGATTTAACACAGATAATCATATCTCCAATTTCACATTTATTTCCTGCATATGTTCCTGCTGTAATTATTTTGTATGTATCACCGACTACATGTTTATCAGGCAGAGCAGTAACAGTACCACCAGTTCCAAGTGTACCACGGTAAACCATCGCTTCACTCGCAGCCAATAAATTATCAACTGCCGCTTTAACAAATGCAGTAGTGGCAATCTGTGTAGTATTAGTTCCAAGTGCTGCCGTTGGTGCTTTTGGTGTTCCTGTAAAAGTTGGTGAATTAAGTGGTGCTTTAGAAGGTATAGTGGCAACTGCTAATTTATCAGAACTTGTCATATGTATATCTGTATTATTTTCATGCTTTTTAAGCGTAGAAGTAATCAGTAATATTAATTCTTTTATTCCAGTTTTACCTAAATATTTTAATTTTGGCATAATTCCTCCTTCCTCGATTAATAATTAATCCAAACATCATCATCCCTTACACCATCGGTCGGCTGTTCAGTGCTGTAAATTAATTTATATCCATTTAATACAGTGTTTCCACCTATAACATCTGTCCACATTGCATCAATTTCACTTGCAGTATATTCTTCAAAATTAGATATAATATCTTCGGATGTTACACCTAATTTCTGCCATTTACCAGTTGTTCCACTTGTTGAAATTAATGAATATAAAACTCCGTTTGATGAATTAACCCATAACTGTCCAACATCATAATTATAATCAGAAGATGATGGAGCAGTACTTTTTACAATAGTTGAATTTGAAGAACTGTATTTTAAGTTATTCCATGCAGTTACACCATCACCAACTTTATACTTTCCATTATCTTTTGTGTCATCAACTACGATACCCATTTCGCCAGCAAGAAGAACTGGGTTTATATTTGTCCAATTTGCTGCTGTACCATGTTTTATAATTACTCTGACATTTAAAGTATTTGCATCTGCCATTACTTAATTTCACCTCCATTCACAGTTTTAATATCATGCCAATCATTACCAGGAGAGAGTTCATAATATTTTAAATCAACAGAATCCCATCTATACTGTTTATTAGCTTTATCTCCTTTAGTTATGATATATATAACACCTTTTTCTCCGATAGTAGGAAAATCATAAATTGAAGCAAATTCAGAGATCTCAGCTTTTAAATCCCATGAAGCCATTTTTTCATTAGTTATTTTGTCTAATATAACTTTATTATCATGTGAATGTTCTTTGTTTTTTAAAGAATACTTATCTGATAAATCAACATCACCAGTACGCCCATCTACGCTCGATACACCTGAAACAGCAGTTCCACTCCCACCACTAAATTTAACGTCTTCAATCATATAAGCATTGGAGCTACTTCCCATTGGGTATACAATATGTACTATATCTCCAATAGTAAGAGCACCATTATATTTTGTATTAAATTTACGTTCTGCATCATTGTATCGAATAACATATTTTTTTGTACCGATTATATCTATAATGACACCCACATATGTTTTGTCATTTACATCATTATTACTATTTTGAGATATGTTTTCAAGTCCTTTGACAAATAAATTTTGAGTATTCATTTCCCTCCTTTCTAACAAATAGAAGAGAGCAGTAGATATTTACTACCACTCTCTTAAATATTTATTATTTTTTGTTTACATAATGTAATGAAGCTTGATAAAAATCATTAGCAAACTTATTAAGCTGTTTATCGACTACATCTGTAATAGCTTTTGCGTCACTTACACTGCTTACATTAGGGCAATTTAAATTAAGTGTTACGCTCGGAGCAAAATTATTCTTAGTAACACTTTGACCAACCTTACTCGCATCAAAATTCATCTTAGGGGTATTCATTGGCAGATCACCTAGACTAATTTTACTCATTTTCTCCATAAGTTCATTCTGAACTGGAACTAAATGCAATGTCTTGGCAAGATTTTCAATCTGTTCCTCGGTAAGAACGGCTTCACCTTTTTGTGCAATAATTGGTACTTCATCAGCTTCAAGTCCATTAGTACCTACATCCTGTACTAAATCAAATGCCTTATCTTTTGGAAGAGCCTCTATCTTACCAAGCTCAAGACCTTTATGATAACGTTTAGCATAACCATATTTTTTCTTAGGATGATCTTTTTCGAGCTTGTTCTTTGCTTTTGAAGCATTAGCTGAAGAGCCAGCATTTGCAATCCATTTAACAATAAAATATTTGTTACCAATTTGTGTAAAACCATTTGCCCCCTTGTAATCACTAATATGGCTTGATGCCTGACCGCTTGTGCTATAACCTTTTTTACTTAGCTTTTCATAAGTCCAATAATCATTAGACTTCAACGCAGGTTTATTCGGGTTATTATTTTTATCATAAGTTACTTTAGGTGCTGATGAAGTTGATGAACTACTACCTCCACCTCCACCTGAACTTGCAACACTTGAAGAAGTAGAGGTGATACCAGCCGCAGCATTTTTAGAAGCTTGTACTTCAGTATTGGCAGCATTTACAGCAGCATCGGCTTGTCTCTGACAAAGTTTTTCATACTCTGATGTAAAATTAGTAAGTGTTTGTAATCTACCGCTTAATACTTCAGATTCCCAATTAGCACCAAGAATTTGTGAAGCGTAGAGCTTATTCATTTCATCATCGTATTTAGAAGTACAATCTTCCCATTGCTGTTTTAAATTATTATAATAATCAACTTTTTCTTCATAGCTTGTTTTTAACTGTTCATTACTATTAATTTGTGATTCGACAGCAACATATTGATTTTTGAAATTTTCGATATCCGCAAGATTATTTGAGAGAATTATACGCTGATATTCAGAACCTAAATACTGTTTAAGATTCATTGTATCTTGAGCTTCTGAAAAAGCATCAGATATTTCACTCCACTTATCTTTGAATTCATTAAGAGTATCAATATAATTATCAATATCATCTTGTTGTTTCTTTAGATTAACAACATCTACATCATATTGTGCATCATGTAACGAATCTTGAGCATCACGAATAGCAGAATTGTCTGTACTATATACAAACTGACCATCCTTTAAAAGATATTTTGTCTTTTGAGAATTTGCTTTATTTAAATTGTAAATAGCTTCTTGTAACTTTTTCTGACGTTCATATTCATCATTTTCATCAGACATAGCGTCAATGACATCCTGAATAGAATCTTTTTTCTTATTAGCTTTTTTGATTTCATCATCATATACTTTTTGAATTGCTGATAAGATAGAGTCGTATTTATCTTTCTGTTCGTTAAGTTTATCATTATTCTTCTCAATAACATCAATCTTATCTTTCCATTTATCAATTTCGTCATCGAGAAGTTTTGTGACACCTTTAAGTGCAGCATCATAGATAGATTTTTGCTCATCAATCATATCCTTGACAGCAGAATAGTATTTACTAGCAGAAATTTTACCATTCTTGTACATTCTTTCAAGTTCATCAGAAACATACTGTGAATACTGCTGATATGTTATCTTACCTGCTTCGAGAAGAGCTTTCTGATAAGCCATGAATTTATCAAGATATTCTTCGTTCTGCTTTTCGGCATCACTGCCAGAATTTTTACCACCTGAGCCACCAGAGCCACCTGAACCAGATTTTCCAGAAGATTTTGGCTTATAAGTTGGACGATATGAAGAAGGTTTGTTTGCAGATAATGTGTTCTTAGATTTATAACTATTAATATTATTAAAAGCAGCAGAAGCACTCTGAGAAGCACCGTATTTACTAATAGCAGAACCAGCATTTTTTATGCTTGTTGCAAAAGCACTAACACTTTTACCACCTGAACCACTTATATCAAAGCCAAACGTAGGCAAAGATACATCAAGTCCTTTTTTTGGATTCCAAGCCATTTTAGATTTTCCTTGCATAAAAGGTTTGGCGGTAATTTTATAACTAAAATTACTTATCATATTACCTAAACTGGTTAATACATTGCCAACAGCACTTGCTGCATTTGAAGTTGCTGAACCAACTTGACTCATGGCATAACTTGTCATACTTTGAACGCCACTCAAAGAATTACCTACTGCTCCTTGAACTGCATCTCCACCTTGGGCAATTATTGAGGAAGCTTGCTCAACACTCATGCCAGCCGTGTCCGCTAACCAACTTGCTGTTTGATCCATAGTGTCTGCATTCTGATTTGCAAAATCTACAATCGAATTACTCATATTTGATACATAATCATTAAAACGACTATCATCAAATATACTGTCCATGAGATTCCCTGCTTCATCTGTATACTGTGACAAAAAATCTGCATTTTGAGACAATACATCTACAAAACCAGATGTACTTGCCAAAGCATTTTGAGAATCAACTAATGAATTATAACTTTGAGCAGCTTCAAGAGCAGAGTCAGATAGTCCATCTAAACTAGCTTTTCCTGTTTCTTGACTGATATCTAAATTATAGGTAGAAGCTAATAACTTTTTCTCTGCATCTGAACCAGCATTTATTTCTTTAATATAATCCTGAACGCTTGTTTGTCCTTCTTCAAAGCGTTTGGTAGACTGTGTTAATCCGTCTGATAGCTGAGTAGTTAATACACTAACAGTTTCTTCTATATAATCTGTCGAATCATCAAATGTACCATTAAGAGAATGGAGAGCGTCTTCAAGCCCACTATCAGTGATAGCATTAGACATATTTTGAAAATATTGTGCAGTTGTGATTTCGCCATTTTGTAAAGATGTATTCCATTCTTTATTTTTATTAATCAAATCATCTAACTGAGAACCAATATTTGTATTTCCAACACCGCCATTTGGATGTGAAGCATTATCTTGAATACTATCAAGTAATGGAGAATAATTACTGAGATAATCATTTCCACCCATCTGATTATTGATTTCTTGTTTTTGCTCTTTATTTGCTTCGTTCCAATCATTAAGAGCCTGTTCATTAAGCTTATACTGATCGCCAACTTTAACAAGATACTGAACATATTCTGGATTGGTTTCAAGTACTGAAGCTACTTCATCTTGTGTAAGATATCCTTCATTCTGTTCGTATTTATCAAATAATCCACCAATTCCTGATTTGGTCTTATTTATATTCGCTAAAGTATTACCTAATTCTTCTGTATCAGTTTGAGCTTGTTGTATACTTTGCTCATATTCTTGAATAGCCTCATCCGCACTTTTAGCTCCTATAGTGGCAGAATTCCATGCTTCTATTTGAGAAGCATTAAAATCTTTTGTATACTCATTAAGTTTTTGTCGTTCTTCCCCACTTGTACCAGAAATTTTATCAAGAGATTTACTTAATATCTTTTTAGCATTTTGCTCATTAGCAATAATTGGAGTTATATCAATCTTTATGCCATAATCATTGAGTTTTTCTTGTAATTGTTTTGCAAAGTCCAATACATTTAAATCACCATCATCAAATGAAAGCAATTTCTGGAACATACTATTAATTTCATCTTTATGCTCATCAGGGATACTCATAAGCGGTTTAATAATATGGTTTTCAATATATTGAGTATAATCACTATCATTTACAGGTTGATCTTTCAACGAATCCCAATTAATTTGGGGAATTAATTTATCAACTATATTAGCAGAATCTTGCCCTAATCCTTCGTATTCTGGTGTCTGTTTAGCCCACTGCTGAAGATTAGGAGTTATTTTTGCATAATATTGTTTAAGTATTCCTTGTTTTTGAGCAATACTTTTTTCTAATCCATTAATTGAAGCTTGATTAAAAGCATTCTCTTGATCTAACCATGCATCATAGAATTTTTGTGCTTGTTCTAGCTGTTCTTTAGAAGCTGACTTTAATTGAATAGAAGTCTCATACAATCCACCGCCAGCAACTTTTTCATAATCAATACCAGCAGATTTAAGAGCCTTTTCCATTCCCTTTCCGTACTTCTCATAATCATTATCCTTAAAATCTATCCTTCCGTGAGAACCTTTTATGTCGATATTTAAATTTTTAGAAGTATTTTTTGCATCTTCAAGCTGACCTTGTAAAGAATCAATTTCTGTTTTTGCATCTTCAACTTCATTATATATACCATCAGCAATTTTTGGAAGATTATCAACAAGCTTTTGATTTGCAATAGTTTGTTGTTTATCTATTATATCTTGAAGTTTCTTACTTGTATCCTCGGCATTTGAACCGATGACAAGAAGTGCATTTCCTTGTTCGTCATATCCAGTTACTAAATCAGGTGCAATGTCGGCAAGTTTATTTGAAATATCAAGATATTCCTGATAATCATCTTTAGAAAGAGATACATTATTAGAGAACTGATCGACTCCTTGAGCAAGTTCCAAAAATCTATCTTTATTTTCAGAAACAGTATCAGAAACTTCTTTTAATTTATTTTGAGAATCAGTAATTTCTTTCTGGGCTTCTTCCATCGCTTCAGCAGCATATTTAGACTTGTTTACCAAATGGTCGATAGCACTAGCAGCTAACTCAATTCCTTTAGTTACTAAAGCCATTACCAACATATTTCCTGCCATAGAAACTGCTTTGAATGCTACAGATTGAGCTTTTGCAGCAAGTGTTGAAGCTTTTTGTGCTGCTATGAGTTCTTCATTGGTAACAGTTGCTCCTTTTGCTGATTCCATTAAAGCAATGGTTTCTTTGTTGGTGTTTTTACTTGCAAGAGCCATCGCTTCTTGACAAGAAGTTCCTTTTTGTATTTCAGAATTATATTCTTTTATCGCTGAAATATCAATTTTAGATGTATTAAATATAGCTTGTTTCAATCCAAGCGATTGTATATCATATATTTTCTTTTTTATTTCGTCTAATGATTTACCAAATAATCCAATAGAATTATTATTACCAATTATGTCTTTATTGTTTGTGAATATCGTACTATTTTTATTTTGCATTATACTTGTTTGAGTAGTATAATGAAACAAAAGGAGGTAAGTTAGATGAGATATATTAGAGTAGCATATATGTGTCCAATATGTAACCAAATACATTTTTTTGATAAGGATTCCAAGTTTTCAACTATATGTCCAGATTGTAATATAAAAATGGAGTTAATAGAACAAAAATGGACTTCTACAGAAGCAGAAGAAAAGCAAAGATTGAATAAAATTAATAGTCCAGTGACAATTGTTCAATGTCCATATTGTCATTCGATGAATACAAAGAAAATTTCAAATATTGCCAAAGCAGGTAGCGTAGCTATGTTTGGAATATTTTCACAAAAAGTTAAACATCAATGGCACTGTAATAACTGTGGAAGTGATTTCTAATTTGTTAATCTTTCACAAAACATACGTTTAGACTATCCTTTATATAAATATAGTAGTACAATGGTACTAACAAATAAAACGTTTTTATTTTTATAAAGGAGGTTGATGCAAATGTATTGTCCTAGATGTAAAAGTGAAAATATCAGGGAAATAGAAGTCCCACCATATATTCCAGATGATACTAAACCGCACAATAAATCAAAAGATGAATTTATCAAGGACAATTGGTTATCCCAATCTAATTACATTGAACCAAGTATAAGAATGCAGTGTATTGATTGTGGTATGAATTTTAAAATCTAATTTTATATTTAAAATTAAGATAGAAGGGTAATGTTTGTCATTACTCTTTTATTTTATTTATACTAAACCAGAAAGGTAGGTGTTTCACTATGAAAAATACACAGAACATTGCATCGCTAATAGCCAAACTTGAATACGAAGTCGGAAGAGAGTGCTATAATCCAAATTCATATGATGGTTATACAGGAATCGAAGGTCTTGGATATAGATATCCTGTAAAAGTATATCAAAATGAAAATATGAGAACATATCGTGGTTCAATTACATCTATTTCTCCATCGGAAGTTCATACTATGAAATATGTATTCGGCTCTAATCATTTATTCATCGGCAAAGGTATATATAATATACTTAATGAACTTGAAAAGAGATATGGACTAGATTTTAATAATATGGAAGAAGAATTGGGCAAATCAGAATAGAACAAGAGAACCACTATGTTCACAAGATAAATACGTATAGGATAAAAGAGCAGGCGTGAATGCATTTGCTCTTTTTATTTTATTCTGCGCATAAAGAAAACACCTAGTTATTACCAGGTGTTTTCCCATACAGTTTATAACCATTGGAATATATTCAGTTTCACTTATAAATAAGTGCGAATACATTGAACCCAATGTACAACGAAAGAATAACACTATGTTAATTCTCTCGCAACAGTCATATTTATTTTGTATCTTTATAATATATTATATTCATCCTCTTGTCAATAGGTTAATCAATATTATATACAATTTTTACCATTTCTTTTATATCACTTATTGTTGCTTCATCTAGATCACACATTTTTTCTGTTAATCTAGCTTTAGATATGCATCTAGCATGTTCAACTTTAATATATGAAGTTTTTGACATAGCAGGATGTGAAAATTCTATTTGTGTATCTAATTTCCTCTTTTTGTTTCCATTTTTATCATATGCTGCGGTTAAAGGAATTATTAATACAGTAGGACTTTTCATACATTTACTAGTGTCTTGCGCAATTATAACAGGTCTGCTTTTACCATTTTGTTCACTACCAACATTCTTTCCTAACGCACATCCATATATTTCCCATTGTTTAACCGCTCTTGGTTTAAACTTTCGCCACTTTGTTGTTTTGTATTTATCTTGCCTATATTTTTCCGATGTATCCATTAATATTTTCTCTTTAGTCCATTGCAAAATAGGAATTGCTATATCTGCATTTACACTTGTTATGACATTTTCTATCTCTTTCAATAAATTTTGTACTTGTTGCTTCTTTGTAATATATTGAGCCATATAGCAATTCTCCTTTGGTAATTTATACCAAATATTATACGACAGAATACTACATATTTCTATCAGAACATATATTCTACAATTCATGAAATAGGGAAGAGTAATAAAACATATATTCCGAATGGTAAAATCTTCCTCAAAGTAGTATGATAGTGTTATCAAATTACACAGGAGGAATTTTACTATGAGTATTATTACTGATTCAAAAAATGTATTAACTGGAATTTATAACTTATTGAACGAAGATTCTTATTGTCTTGTCGTAAAAATTACATGTAAAGAATTTGCAGAAAAATACAATATGACAAGAGAACATCTCAATTTATGTATCCATTATCTTATCGAAGCAGGATACATAAAAGGAGATTTCGCTTTCAATGGAGATGAAAATGCGACAAAAGAAGTCACAATTCTTCCAACTGCTATTAGAATTGAAGAAAATTTTAAATTTTAGAATCTAATACAATATCTGAACAATCAATAAAAAGTTTCTGGGCTTGCCTTATAGTGAGTCCTTTTACTTTTGCAAAATCTACAAATTCATACATTAATTCATAATATTTATCTTCAGTTAAGCCATTTGGGGGTTCATAACCCTTTCCATATTTTGTCGTTTTTGTAATCATAATTACTTCCAACCTTTCATACTAATTTAGGTTATTCCGTCCAAGTGAATAAGAAAGAAGAGTAGTGAGAAATTGCTACTCTTTTTGTTTGTATTGAAAAAGAGCAGGAGATTAATCCTGCTCTAAATATTTATTATAAAGCTGAAGTCGATTTTTTATGTTGTCTGGATTTCTTCCAATAAATCTCTCACCGTATTCATGAATAAAATAGTCTGCATCCTTTTGCGACTTTTGGGTATCAGTCATAGCAGAAGAAAATAAACGTTTCAAATTTTCTTCATACCTTTGTATATGCTCTTCCATTTTTTTATTCATCTCCTCCATTTCACGTTCCCATTCTAGTTCATCTTCAGAAGTAAATGCTTCGTGCACAATTTTCATTTTTAAACGTCCAGACATATCAATCATGTGTACTTCTTGTTTTTTATATTTTGCCATTATAATATATTACACCTCCTTATTAATTTGCGTAGGGTTAATATATAAACCTTTATAAATTTTGTCAGCAAGAATAATCATATTTGAAAATGGGATTATGATATCTGTTATAAATGTTCGCATTTTATCTCTATCTGTTTCAATAATATATCCATATTTTGTTACTATTTGAAATATTCCCAATAATTTACCACTTTTACAGTATAAAGGAATAGCTATATATTGAGTATATTTACTTAGATCTGATGTGATAGATACTTTTTTGAAAATTCTAAGTATTTCTTCGTTGTTCATTGCAATCTCTACATCAGACAGTTTATCACGTATCAAGTCAGCATAATGATATATACATTCTGACAATTTTACCTCATTTTTACATGCATTTGGTCTAATTGACATAGGGCTAGAATGAGAAATCATATGTACCCATTCTTCACCTGACGGATCTTGAATATATGATATATATCCAACTGATATGTTTGAATTGTCAAAATTATTACAATATTGCTGAATTATATTTTTAGTTGACATACAAATTGCATCTGTAATTTTAACTTTGTTCCAAGCTTTATCAGACACATAACCGTTTTCTTTAATATTATTCGCAAATGAATTAATTGTTCCTGCCCATTTTTCAATCATATCTGAAAAAGCAGAAACTTCTGATGTAACCGTTTTATAATCATTTTCCATATGTGCAAGAATAGTTGTCAATGAAAAGTTTTTATCCTTTTCTTCTTGCAATTCCTGGAAAATCTTCTCTTCGAAATTACTAGAATAAATAACAAATATAATTAATATTATCATCAAAATAATTGCAACAAATATAAAAATTATTTTAGCAATCAAATTTGTTACAATAGAGATAATTACACCTATTACAGAAATTGCAGAAGGTATCAAAATTAATATAGTATTTTTAAACCATGTTTTTTGATAGAAATGTTCTTTCATATTTTCACCGCCAAATTTAGTATTATAGTCTCATTATATACCAATAATTGACAAAATTCTATCAGAACGTATGTTTATAAACGTATATAACAAATCGAAAGATGAGTCTTTTAATTTGGTGCTTTTAACTAAACTAACGTTCTGACTATCTTTATCGAATAATTAGTGGTAATATATTCCTATATACTAATATGGAGAATGTATTACAATACACATAACAGATTTTAACATATTTACTCAAATATATTCAAATGAAAGCGAAGATATAAAAAATGAAAAAATTCTTTTCTGTAGTGCTTGTTTCTGCAATGGTTGTTTT
>ERZ1034897.680-NODE-680-length-15906-cov-5.108006_pt1 | contig 15906 bp, 13 predicted proteins | sample MGYA00520629_ERZ1034897 | MGnify/ENA primary metagenome ERZ1034897 (study PRJEB33766, sample SAMN09781789) | gut metagenome | biome: gut microbiome | host: Homo sapiens | place: Madagascar | study: EMG produced TPA metagenomics assembly of the PRJNA485056 data set... | reverse complement strand
CGGCGTAGGTTTCCGGCACGGCGAAAACGGTGCGGATGATCTCGCGGCTTTCTTCGACGCTCTGATGCGGATTCCAGCCGGCGATTGGGCCGACAGCGGGATCCTTGGCGTAACGATAAAGCGCATCGGCATCAGATTCCTGCCAGGCGCGCAAGATCAAACGATCGGTGGTGATCATGAGCGGCTCCTTTCTCTGTCAAGCAGGCGTTTCAAGCCATATCCGAGGACGGCAGCGAGAATGAAGAGCGCAAAATACGCGGCGAGGTACGCGCCCAGTCCACACGCTGGCGCAAATTCACCTGCGCTGAGGGTCATGTGCGCGGGCAGGTTCTGCCAGAAAAACGCAGCAGCGCCGCCGGCGCAGATGAGCGCGAGAAACGCTCGCCAAAAACGCGCTGGCAGGTGAAAACGCTGCGCCAGCATGGTCTGAGCAGACCGTCCGTGTTGCCCGAGATGCAGCGCGATGAAGAAAAATCCCCAGTAAGCGCAGACCTGGTGCGGTGTCTGGCCAACGCCTTCCGGCAGCCTCAGCGGCAGAAAGGCGAACACATATTCCGAAAGCATCAGGCTCGAGACGATGAGCCCAAGTGTCACGAAGCAGACGAGCCCACAGAGCACGCTGCCGAGAACGCGCGCCCCATTCCAACGACTGCGACGAAGGCTCGTAAACCAGCGACGATTGCGCACGAGATGCAATACAAAAAGCGCCAGCACTGCTGTGCCGATCCACTCATGAAGCGCTTTGCCAATGAGGGAATAGCTCATGCAGCAGATGAGCCCAATTGTCATAATAATATCCAGATACCAACGCTGAGCGATGGTGACCATAGCGCTCTCCCCTTCCGTAAAAATCTCTTTTCATCATACCACAGGCACTGCGCAAGCGCAAACAGAGACGCCGCCCGAAAACGGACGGCGTCTCTACAGCATAATGGAGGATGATCGTTATTTGATCGTGACAGTATCAATAGGATTGGAGGCTGGCGCTGTTTTGGCAGCAGTTGGCACTGTGCTGCTCTTCTCAGCTTTGCTCGTATTTTCAGCTGTGTCTGTCGATTCTGAAGGGCTTGCTTCGCTCGCAGAAGCGCTGTCGTCGGCTTCAAGGATCGTGATGCGCTGGCCACCATCATTGCTGATCGCAACCATATCCCCAACAGCGAGGTTGTCTGCAGCTGCCGTCTGGGTCACACCATTGGACTGGCTTTCGACAACAACATCGTCCTGGAGGGCAACCGTTTCGCCTTCGCCAGTATCCGTGAGCGCTGCAGCATCAATATCCTTCACCTCGGTGACATCCTTGTCGGATTTGTAGAGATCCAGCGTCAGTTCCTTGCCGTTGATGTTCGTGATCTTGCCGATCATCAGCGCGCTGGCTGTTTCCTTGGACGAAGTACTTTTCTCATTTTTGCTTTCCGACTTTGTTTCCTGCTTTGCGCTGGACGCCGTATTGTGCGCCTTGCCACTCGAACTGCTGCATCCTGCAAAGGCAAAAACCGCAACGAGGGCGATCATGAGCATTGCCACTATTTTTCTGGATGTTTTCATTTGTAAATACCTTCTTTCATAATCTCACATAAGATCGTCGGCCGGTTTCCCGATCGACGCGTGTAGTATAGCCCTGCGCCCTAAAGATCGCCTTAAGAAAACGCCCTTTTACCGCATCACCACAGATTCTCCATGATCTTCACAAAATATATCTGTAAAATGGGCGCGGGCGCAGTCCGCCATTTTGGACTGCGCCCGAGTGGGTTTTATATATGGATGCTGGAGGGTCATTGTCGCCGCGACTCCTGCAGGCTCATCCGCAGCATTCGCCGCAGCGTCAGGAGTGCACGATGACCGAAATATCAACAGCAACTTGGCAAAGGGAACGGGGCAATGGCCTCGTTTGTATATAAACGCCCGCAGGCGGAGATTTTAGACTGTCACTTCGACACATCTCAGGGAGGACAGCATCCCTTCGTAAGGCGACAACTTACTGTCTTTATTATAGCAAATGCCCTTTAACAAGTACTGACGATCCTGTCCAGATCCTCTCGGGAAAATGTCAGGACCGCCACCACCCAGTCTTCACATTTTCTTAAGCCACAATTCAGCGCTTCTCCACAACAACCATCTATAATGAGAGACATTCTATAAAAGGAGATTTTTTCTCATGCGACTCTTACTCGCCACCAGTGACCACCAGCTACACACCACACTTGCCCGTCTCCTTCATCGAGCCAATTATCTTTTCGACAGCGTCACCACCGCCGCCGACACCCTCGCCTACGCCGAAACCGGCGAATACGACGGACTCCTCCTCGACAATACCCTGGCAGAGAACGACAGCCTCGCCATCATCGCGCAGCTGCGTCAGGAACACATCGCCACCCCCGCGCTGCTGTTCGCCGAAAGCAGCCGCCCAGCCATCATCACAGCTCTGGACGCCGGAGCCGACGACTGTCTCACAAAGCCCTTCACAAACGCCGAACTTCTCGCCCATCTGCGCGCCATTTTGCGCCGCCGCCCCACCTACACCCCCGACCTACTTTCCGCTTACGGACTGACCCTCGACCGCACCGCCTGCACCTTGCACCACGCCGATCGCTCCTGCCGACTCAGCGGAAAAGAATACCAGATCCTCGAAATGCTCCTCACCACCCCCGGCGTCATCCTGCCCACAGATAAACTCATCGCCCACATCTGGGGCTGGGACAGCAACATCAGCATGAACACCCTCTGGGTCCACATCTCCAACCTCCGCAAAAAGCTCTCCCAACTCCAAGCCCCAGCCACCATCCGCTTCATCCATAGCGCCGGCTATGTGCTGCAAGGGACCACACAACCAAGGCAAAGCTCCAACCAATAACAGCCGCAGTTTCTTTCTCGCAGGATAGCAAGGGAAAGGAACTTGTCCGCAAGCAGCATCGTTTCGCAAAGTTTGTGCTCTCAATGGCACAAACTTTCTTTTTTTTTTAGTTTGTGCTACAATATACATAAAGGAGGTGTGGCCAATGACAAATCCCCGCCCGCTTAAAAACCGCCCCATCTATCTCAACAAACTCATCGCCTTTCAAGACACCGAGCCCGTCAAAGTCATCACCGGCATCCGCCGCTGTGGTAAATCCAGCCTGCTCAAGCTCATGATCCAGCATCTGAAGACCACAGGCATTCCGAACGATCAAATCATCACCATGAACTTCGAATCCTTCGCCTTCAAAGACATGAGCGCAGACGAGATCTATCACTACGTCAGCGCCCGCGCCCTATCCAGCAAACGCATGTACCTTTTCTTTGACGAACTACAGCGTGTGCCTGCCTGGGAAGAAGCGATCAATGCCTTCCGCGTCGATCTTGACTGCGATATTTATGTCACAGGCTCAAACGCCTTCCTGCTTTCGTCTGAATACGCCACCATTCTCTCTGGCCGTTGTGTAGAGATCAAAATGCTGCCTCTGTCTTTCCGCGAATTCCTGGATTTTCATAACTTTTCCCTCCAGCAAACGCCAAGCGCCTTCGGCGGCACACACACCGAAATCGTCGATATAAGCGGCCAGCACTACACCTTACGCGAAGCCTTCAACGCCTACATGCGCTACGGTGGCATGCCCGGCATCGCCGATGTGGGTCTGGACCAGGACAAAGCTCTGACGCTCCTCGACGGCATCTATTCCACCGTCATCGTCCGCGATATCCTCGAGCGCGAAAAACGTCGTGGCCAACGTCAGCTCACCGATCCCATCCTGTTGCGCAAAATTATCCTTTTCCTCGCCGATAATATCGGCAGCACCGTCTCCCTCTCCTCCGTCGGCAACACGCTCGTCAATGAGGGCCTGCTCGAAGACATTCCGCGCAAAGGCGCCCCAAGCACCCACACTGTGCAGGCTTATGTAAACGCGCTGCTCGAAAGCTATTTTTTCTACGAAATCAAACGCTTCGACATCAAAGGCAAAAAATTTCTCCGCACCCTTGGCAAGTATTACATCGTCGACATCGGCCTGCGCAACTATCTCCTCGGCTTCCGTAACCGCGACAGCGGTCACGCCATCGAAAACATCGTCTACTTCGAACTCCTGCGCCGCGGTTACGACGTCGCCATAGGCAAACTCGGCGACCAGGAAATTGATTTCATCGCCACCAAAGCCGACGAAAAATGCTATATCCAAGTCACCGAATCCATGCAAAGCAACACCACCCGCCAACGCGAACTCGCGCCTCTGCAAAAGATCCGCGATAACCACGAAAAACTCGTTCTCTCCCTCGAACCAGGACTGGACGACAACTACGACGGCATTCGCTCGTTGAATCTGGTAGAGTGGTTGTTGGAAGGATAACATAGAAAAAGACACTGGAAAATCCCTCAGGAATATTCCAGTGTCTTTTGTTATTGCAGGTAAAATACGTTAGTCTTCGAGGATCTGATATACTGGTGCCCCTTCACATTGTGCAGGCATACGAATACCAAGAAGGGCTGCTGCCGTTGGCGTAACATCCATTTCACGGATTACGCGATCCGTATATCCCTGTTTAATACCAGGGCCAGCTGCGATAAAGATAGGCGATACACAAGTGCCATTCAGGCCGTTAAATGTTGGCAAAGAATCACCATGTCCACGATTCATGCCTTCATTGATCCAGTAAATGATATCACCGCATTCAGGGCCACTCATGCCAACAAGCTCAGCCTCTTTATTTCTCATGCAGAGATATACAACACGCTTACCTGTTTCAGGATCGCGATAATTGTACAGATCACTAATAATCTGCTCTTCAAGATCATACTTATCAGCTGGATCTACAATACCTGTATCATATTTACCTTTAAGATTAATGTAGATATAGTTCCCGCGTGGCGCTACCGCCGTTGTCTTGCTCCAATCAATCTCAACTTTGCTGCTGTCAGTTTCATTTTGATCTTTCAGAACGGTATAGCCCAGTTTCTGAAGGATCGGAACGTTAACGCCAAAAGGATCCCCTAATACAGGTGGTTCTTCTTCGCGAGTGGTCATAAAGCCATGATCCGAGAAGAGTAAAATTGTCCAACCTTCATCAAGAAGATGCAGGAACCGACCAACGTAATCATCTGTATCAAAATAACATTTCTCTACATATCCGATGTAATCTTCCGGATTAATCTCCTCGTTACGTTTTCTCTTTTCACACCAATGCCAGAACTGGTGCCCCATTGCATCAATATTGTGCATATGCGAGAATACAACCTTATACCCACCTTCAGCCATCAAGTAGTTTAAGCAATCAGCCTGCCAATCCATGAAATTCTTCCAAGTAGGAAGAATGATTTTTTCAGTAACATCAGGATACTGACCGCCAGTAAAAGTTGGACTATTAATATATCCAAAACGATTAGTAACGTCAGTATACAAGGATTTTGGCTGGAAATGAGAATCTCCATAAATATCGAGAGCCGGTCCAACATACAAACGCACGAAAGAACCATCCTCCTCAAGTTCCATCAGAGCCCAGAAACCAGCACCCGTCTTATGACCTTTATCTGTCTCATACTCATCAACAATATTAAACTTCAGATAATCCTCCGGAGTTAATTCAACAAGCGGTTCGGCGCTCTTCTTATTTCTATAAACGCGAACAATGCCATATTTTCCTTCTTCATTTTTCAAGATCAGCCCATAGCGACGTTCCAACCCTTTATTAGCGCCAGCAACAAATTCGATTGCATCCTCAGGCACTTCGATTTCCCAGCCATGCGCTGCAGACAGGGGACTATTATACATGTCCATCTGCATTTCTTCAAAAGAGCCTTCACCATCACTAAAAGACATCTCATAGTTAACCATATTGGTGCCTGCAGTAGATTTTTCTGATAAACTCTGTGTATGTGTATCAAGATGCTCCACATCATGAATGACGCAACCCGCACCATTATCAATGGCTACTTTAGCCTTGAATTTAATATTATCAATATCTTTCGATGCCGTAATGATTTTCTCCGCTTCAACCACACAAACCCCCATGTTTACACAACCAGGTGTCGTGCCATCAACAACATGAAGATTGTCACTGTCAAGTTTTGGAGGCCAAGATGCGCTAGGCCAGTGCCATACAAGTGTCTTCAAGCCTTCTTTCGCCGTAGTTTCCCACAAAGTTTCAGCTTTACAAAGATCAGAATTAAATGCATATACCAGTTCATCCAGTCTTTCATGGCTCTGGTTCCAATAGCAGGTAATCCCATGAACATTAGGACTACAGCCAGTTGCAAGTGTTGTCCACATTGGTGGGGTAATAGTAGGCACGCCACCCAACATATGCAGATTTTCCCTGCAAGCACCACGATCAATCAAAGCCTTTACATTAGGCATTTTCCCTTCATCAACCAGGCGACGTGTGGTATCCGGGTCCATACCATCAATTCCCAAGAAAAATACTTTTTCAGTTCTTGCTTGTTTCATTACTATTCGCTCCTTTATTATTGACACTAACTCATAATCAACTTCCTTAAACTAATACTACCAATTATTTTTGTTTATGGGAATAATAATTTGTTTTGCTATTTCATCCCTGTGTAAAGTTTTTCTTGACCCTATTAAAAAGACGCATTATCCTATGATTGAACTCTCTCAAGCGTTGACTCACTTTAATAAGGAAGTACTTACTATGAGAACTGAACAAATCAGATATCTATATGTGGTGCATCGTTGCGCCTCATTACATAAAGCCAGTGATGCCCTCCATATCTCTACTCAGGCATTAAGTCTCTCTATCCGCTCTCTGGAAAAAGAATTGGGGTTTACAATTCTCAATCGTAGCCGAACAGGTGTTTCCCTTACTGAAAAAGGGGAACAGCTACTTGATATAGGACTAGACTTTTTACGCCAATTAGAACACCTTCAAAATATGCAAAGGAAAAAATACGAATCCATACTAACCGGGGATTTGGAAGTCATGGCAACAAGCGGCGTCTTAGAAACGATATTTCCACCTCTTATTAGTCAACTCATTTCCGATTACCCATCATTCCGGTTAAAACCACTAGCTCGAGAATTTGATGAAATTTTAGAATCATTGCTTCAAAAAAATATAGAGCTAGGTCTTGTTTATCAAGTATCAATTAACAAGGCATCTGTTACCCCATATAATCCATCGATATTTGGATTTAGCTTTTTACTCTCCGGAAGCTATTACTGCACCGTTCCGGAAAATCACCCTATTGCTCATTATAAAAGTGTCTCACTTAATACCATGGCAAAATATCCCATTATATTATTTACGCCTACAAGCAATGTATTATTAAAGCTATTCTCTGGCATCACCACCCATAAAATAGTTCTTGCAGACAGCTTCGCTATTTATAAACAGCTGTTAAAAGATGGCGTCGGGCTGGGTATGACCCTTGTATTAAGTGATTCAGATATTCCAATGGTCGCTTTCCCAAACATGAAATTCATACCTTTCCGCGAACATATTGATAGTAACTTAGGATTTTTATACAGAAAAAACATTGACCTATCACCTAAAGCCGAAGCGTTCATTAGTTATCTTACTGAATATCTCTATGAAACACCGCCAACGACCCTGTCTGTAATTTAGCAGCAATTATAACTATTAGAAGAATTTACTTTTTTTACAAGCCATGTTAAAATATTATTGAAATATTTTCAATTTGCTTACTATCTTCAAAAGAGAAGGTGATATTTCTAAGGATGTATTTCTATAGATTATTTCTAACGCCATTTGAAAATTCACTCCATGAAACTAACTCATACTAACTTCCTTACTTTTAATATGAATATTCTTGGAGATATTTTTAAAGAGGTGTTTTTCTTGCGTATTGAACAATTTGAATATTTACTAGAAATCAGTAAGAACAAATCGATGAATGCTGCGAGTAAAAATCTGCACATCACACCACAAGCACTGAGCACATCTATTAAGAAACTCGAAGAAGAACTTGATTTAACCATACTTGAACGAACGACAATGGGGGTATCCCTCACCAAAGACGGACAATCTTTACTTTATCTAGTTGAAAATTTTCTAAGCGGAATTCGGGAGTTGCAAGGAAAACCTTATAAAAAGATTGCCCCAATCAGCGGGCCCATGCATCTTTCTTTTCCACAAGGCTTTGCAGAAACATATCTTCCCGGATTGCTAAAAACCATTTACGCCGATTATCCAGATTTAGAAATCATCTCTACTCCATACTGTTATACGGATATCATCGGACGAGTTTGCCAAAACCTTGATGAATATGGCCTTACTTATAAAATTTATATCAACGATGAAGATATAATGAAGGACATCCCTAGTAGTATTTCTTTTACGACGTTATATACAGCTAAATTTTATTGTATCACCTCAAATAGTTTCCCAATTGCAAAATACAAATCCATTTCCTTAAAAACTTTTTTGGAATATCCAATCATCCTCCATGATCCTTCCGCATATCTAATGACTAACATAATTAATTTCGCAGGTACTCCCTCTCGCATTATCCATGTACCTTCTGTTGAAAGTTTAAAAGAATTAGTCATGGACGGTCTTGGTATCTCGTTTACTATGTATAACTTCAGCGATAATAATTTTGCCCTTGATTATGGAGAATCCACACGTACAATCAACTTCAAAGAAAATATCACTGCGGAATTTGGCTTCATTGTAAAAAAAGACTATAGTCTCAGTGAAAACGCTCTATTACAAATCGAATATCTCACGAAACTCTTCCAGAAATAAAAAATACGGTAAGAACTGCCTTGCGCAATTCTTACTGTATTTTTATTTAGCACATTTATTTAAAACGGCTGTATAATACATCGTCGAAAGCGCAGCATACTCAACGCCTTCAAAAGTTTCAGCGATATTTTTCAGATCTTCCTCAAAGACTACTCCAGGGAGATTTTTTAATTCTTCAATTAAACTAAAATATTCTTCAGATTGCGCTCGAAACAACCAATCAATAAACTCTTGACGTATTTTCGGCATCTCCCCAAACTGTTTGAATGCAAATTGCTTTTTTATAATCGGCGCAACAAGATATCCTTGCATCTGCTTTTCCTGGCGTTGTTCGACAACATTCATTTCCTGTGCATCAATTATAGATCGATAATTTTCATCTTTATCCTTATACACAAACCCATAAAATATTCTTGTGATATTATCAACACTCGCCGGATCATCGCTCATTTGATGCCTCACTTTATCGTGCCATTCTTTAAATTTGATAAATTGTTCATGAGATAGAATTTTTCCTTCATAACTCATTTCCAGCAAACCCAAAAACAGCTGTAATAAAGTGTCATCAAAATAACCCTCGATCACATTCTGAAAATCAGAAAGTACACCTACTGCTTCATTATTAGGCTCTTTCAAAAAAATCGCTCGCATGCGAGGAAGGTAAGTTTCATATTGCTTTTTCATAAGCTTTATCAAATCAAGCTTTGATTTTGCCAGCCATTCATCTTCTAAATCAGCAGGCACTTTCATGCGTCTCACAAGCTGTACCATCGGCATAAAATAGCGATCTTCTAATCTTGCATTTTTTATGCATCGATACAATTTCTCTTGATTTGTCGTAGCATAATAATAAATCTTTCCATCTTGTTCTTGAACAGCGCTGCCATAAATTATAAACTCTGTTTCAAACCTACCCAATTGGGCCATGACAGCTACCGCGCTAGACGCTTGCATATCTCTGCTGCCAATATACTTCATAGTGTTCTCACCTGCTCTCACCTTCACAATAACATAATTCATAAATATTCGAAGGGGCATCTACATCCATATGCATATGTCCATCTTCATCTCTAGATACTTTAACGTCCTCATGAATCAACGCAGAAATCCTAGGCGACTGCATTATCTCGTCAATCGGGCCCTGTGCAAAAATAAATCCACTACGCAAAAGCATAGCTTTCTTTATAAATTTCGGGATTTCTTCTGCATAGTGAGTTACATAAATAATGGTAACTTTTCCGCTTGACGCTAATGTGCTCATTGTCTGATAAAGATGATCCCGAGCATAAATATCTAAGCCACTCGTCGGCTCATCCAGAAGTAAAATCTCTGGCTTAGTAATCAAGGCCCGTGCAATCAAAACATTTTGTCGCTCACCTTTACTCATCGTCCCAAACGCCTGATGCATCTTATCTCCCATTCGTAATTCTCTCAGTAGTGCTTTGGCAAATCGAACTTCTTCATCCTTCACGTTAAACTCTACATTAAAAGTTCCAAACAACCCGGAAAGGACTATCTGCAAAGCTGATTCGTTAAAGTAAATCCTGTCAAACAGCGAATTACTGACCATGCCAACTTTTTTTCGCAGTTCAAAAATATTTTCTTTTGTATACTGCTTTCCTAAAATGGTTAGATCTCCAGATGTGATCGGTTTAAATCCAGCAAGTGTACTCAGCAATGTTGTCTTTCCACTGCCGTTCAGACCAAAAGCAAGCCAATGTTCGCCTTGCTCAACTTTCCAGTTCAAATGATTGAGTAGATATCGATTTCCGGAACGACAGCATAAATCTTTTGTCTGTATCAACACCTCGATCACTCCTTCAAATCGTTATCCTCTGGAACCTGATCATTTTCTAATATCATGCATTCTTCCCAAACCTCATTGTTCATATCTAGCTCAACTGTAAAGCCATCTGCATTTAACAAACCAACATTACGATATCCCCAGGCCATGATCTCGCAAACCTTCGCAATGTTCATCAGCCGTTTACTATCATTATTATCCAGCGTATCATAAAAATCCACTTCCAAATTGTCTACAAAATTACAAGCGCTCTGATATATTTCCGGTTCGATACCATATTCAATTCGTTCGCATTTATCGCAATACAATTCAATGCGAGCATCTTTAATATCGCTAAACATGATTCGCTTAATCGCTAATGATCCCCCGCAATACTTGCAAACACAGCGGTTTTTTCTTTTCTTTAATGTTTCTACACGGTTTTCCGCCCAATATAGTTCATTCATAAACTCACCACTCCTTCACAACGCGCAAATATGGCATCTGTAGCTATCTGAAATACAGATATCTACAGACACCATTTATGCATTATCGGCTACGCATTCCTTTCCATTTCTTTTGCACAAGACAAATAATAATGTCTTCCATTTGCACTTACTTGCATTCTGCCCAAATATACACATGCTTCTGCTTTCCACTTTCTTGCATTTGGAACAGAAACTTCAGCATTCAGAAGGATATCGCAAAGCTCCATTACCCATTGCATATCATTTTTCTTCAAAGCATCTTTTACCTCATCACAAACGGCGATTTCCCCGCCCATCATGGCAAGGAGCTTTTCTGCTCGCTCTTTTACAGGCATTGTGCCAATATGTGTTGGATTGCCATCAAACCAACCGATATAACCATCGTAAATGCCCCGTATACTCCATGCAATCGTTCCATAATATTCTTGGAGATATGGAAGATTTGCCCATTTTTCTGGGAGTCGAATCGTATTCACCAATTCGTCCGGCGTTTTTCCTTCATCAACACCTTTTAACGTCTGATCAAGCACCCACTCGATGGCATCTCGATAATTACCGATTACTTCTATAATTTCCTGCTGTCCCACAAGAATTTCACCATGTCCTGGCACCAGGTATTCTGCAGGATAAGTCAAATACTTTCCAAGAGATGTTACCCATTGATCAACATCTCGATAGGTGCTTCCTCGCAACGCACAAAGATTGGGCCATGACGCATAATAATTATCCCCACTACAAAGGATCTTTTGCTCCGGTAACCATACGGCCTGTTCGTCGTCCGTTTCACCAGGAACAGCAATCAGTTTCACATCAACGCCATATATATTCATTTCAGTTACATCCCCATCAACAAACTGAGTGACAGGCATAGGCTTCGGAGAACCATTTGGTGCAACAGCTGGATTTAATCCCATAGAAATAGATTCTTCAAGAGACAGCGCCACTCCAAATTGGTGCAGCGCACGTTTTTGTGCCTCATGTGCAATTTGATCCTGTCTACCGATTACTGGTACATGACTTACATGACCAATAATGCAATCAACCGTTTCAGCAAAAACAGAAGCTCCACCAGTATGATCCGCATGTGTATGCGTATATATTATTGTCTTAACTGCTTTATTTGTAATTTTTTCAATCTCCTTTTTTGCTTCAAGCGCATAGCCATCTGATTCAAATGCATCCACTAAAATACAAGCATCATCACCAACAACCAATAATGCATTACTCGCCCCAAAATATTGAAACGCAAATACATTTTCTGCTAATTTTGTCACCATCGTCGGCTTCACCTGGGCTGTATTGATGCGCAATTTTTCTTCTCCAGGAAAATTCATATTTTTCATGTTTTCACCTCAAAGTACTAATCATTATTAAAAAATACAACAAGATGGTCATTACGCCATCTTGTTGTATCGAATTATTTTAGATGAGTCCTACAAGATACCAATATGGGATCATAATCGCAACAAAGAAAATCATATAAACGATATTTTTCAATGCTTGATACTTAAAGAACTGTCCCATTGTCATCCCGCCCAAAGCATAGAACACAAGGAAAGTCAAATATTCATAAGGCAGAAACACCATGTCGGTAGAATGGTTAAATGTGAAAATGACTGCCAACGGATCTACGCCAAGGTTCACTGCGATCGAATACAGCATGCCGCAGAATCCGGCCAGCATTGCAACAGGCGTCATTGCAAAGTTTGCCAATACTCCAAAGATCAGAACACCGACCAAAAGTCCAACAGTTCCCAAGCCAGAAAGCATAGGGGTAGCCACACTAGCAATCAGATCCGTGATACCCACTGCACCACAAACGGAGCCAATTGCTAAGCAAGAGCCAAAAAACAAAATAGTCGACCAAGGGACATCTTCAATCTCTTTGGAGCTCCCGACATCAATACCAGGCATACAGAGAACGAACGGAACAAAAATAAATGGGTACATACAATCCAACCCATGGAGAGGATTGGTAATAATCCAAACAAGAATGACGAGAACGCCAACCAGAGCCTTCTTTTCTTTTCCTGTCATTGGACCAAGTTCATCAAGCTTTTTTTGGAAATATTGTTTACTGTCCCCAACTTCCCCGAGCTGAGAATGTTTGGTTTTACCGATAAACGTCATAAACCAAATAAACAGTAAACAGAAAATCAAGACAGGCCAGTTAAACTTGAAAAGCTCTGTAAAATTAACGGTAAATTCAGGTTCCACCGCACGAACAGACTGCATCAGAGGCCCCATAGTTACAGGATAATACAGGAACATACGAACCGTCGAAGCTCCAAGCATCCCGGCCATCATAATAATGGCACCTTCTTTTTTCTTGATGAGTCCCATCGCTGCTGCAAAACTAAAGCTCAATACAGCGCAAACAACAGAACCAGAAGCAAATGTTACAATAGAGACCGCAAATGTTGCAAAGAAAATTGCATAGACAGATTTATTAAATGAGCCGCCGCATTTTACTGCAACCCAATACGCAACACGCTGCAACAAACCACAACCATTTAACACATTCGCCAAAAGCATGCAACCAATAGCACCATACATTGTCGTCCCAATCCAAGAACCGAATGCTACGGCAGGTTCAACAACTTGTAAAATGACCAATAATGCTGGCCATATAATTGCTGGGACTGCTAAATTACTTAAATCAAAAGCAGACCATAAAAGCATCCATAAAGTGATGGCAATTGCCATTTTCATTTGATACGTAAAAACACCTTGTGGTGGAATAAGCGCAATAGCGATTGGAATTAAAAACGTAATCGCCATCTGAATCATCTTTGTTTTATTTTTTGTAATCGCTCCTACTAACATTGTCTTTCCCCCTTCACATCTATTAATCAATTAATATCCTTGAGGCTGCTACATTCAAGCAGCCTCAAGAGACTTCAATTTTATTATTCAGCTTTTTCAAGGATTTGGTATACTGGTGCGCCTTCACACTGGGCTGGCATATCAAGTCCCATCAAAACAGCCACAGTAGGCGTTACGTCAACATGTCTTACAAGACGTTCCGTCTGATAATTTTTCTTAATGCCAGGACCTGCTGCAGCAAATACAGATGCAACAGAGGTGCCACAAGTACCTTCCATCGTGGATAAAGAATCACCATGATCATCCGTGTAGCCTTCTGCAACCATGTAAACAATATCCCCACATTCAGGTCCACCCATACCAATGCAGATCGCGTCTTTGTTGCGCAGTGCCAGAGAAATGACGCGATGGCCAGTTTTTGGATTGGTAAGTTTGTACATATCGGTCATGATACGTTCTTCAAGCTCAAATTTATCTTTTGGATCAACAATACCATGAGGATTTCTACCCTTCAGATTGATATAGACTTCGTTGCAACGCTGTGGAACGGCAAGAGTCTTACTCCAATCAATTTCATGAGTATCATTACCATTTTCATCTTTCACCATGGTCATATAGCCCCACTTTGTGAAATAAACAGCGTTGACCGCATTTGTTCCTGGAAGGAAATCTGTGCGGCCATGTTCTGGACAAACCTGGCCATGATCGGACACCATAAGAATCGTCCAGCCTTCATCAATCATCTCAAGGAATTGACCAATATAGTCATCAGTCTGTACATAAACATCTCTAAACAGTCTCTGATAAACTTCTGGAGCCAATTTGTTACTGCCTTCATACAAGAACTTGACCAACAGATGACCTTGTAGGTCAACATTGTGAAAATGCGAAAAAATAACTTCATAACCCTTGGTTCTGGCCAGATACTTAATGGAATTTGCATTCCAGTTTGCTGCTGCTGTCCAGTTTGCATTTACGCACTTAGAAATCAAACGTTCATCAGAGCCGCCAGCCATGCTAACAGGCTGTGGACAGCCGACATTTGCCACAATATCCTTCAGTACAGACTTTGGATGCCACAGAGTATCATTAGTGAAATCCATCCCTGCAGATACCCAGAGACGAAGCGTGGACCCATCTTCAGCGATATCAATCAGACGCATATTGCGGTTAGCTTGAATCTTATCTTCACCACGATACGCATCATCAATGACATCTGTCATAAACACATCTTTTTCGCAGACAACGATTGGTTCGGTCGCTTTTTTATTCTTATACACAGCAACACGATCATAGATACCATTTTCGTTCTTCAAAATCAAGCATGGCCGATGAATTTTGCCGCTGGCATTCAATAAAGTGCATTCTTTTGCACCTTCTGGTGCATTTGCCCAATTCACCGCATCTTTAATTGGTGAGAAACAGATATCAAACGGTGTGTCAGAAAGGTTATGATATGATTCTTCCGACGTGAGTGCGACACCTGTGACTTCATGTGCATGAACCTTATCAAAACTGGTCAATTCATTGCTTTCTTCCACTTCCATCCCCGGGATGAAGCAAGGGATTTGACTATCTGTAGCTGCCTTAGTACCATATCTCAATTCATGAGTTTCAACACTTGCTACCAAAAGCTTTTCTGGATCAACTTCTGCAACACCAGTATTAGGACCTGCCGGCTGAGTACCATCAACAACAGTTAAATTTTCGCTGTCAGAGGTTGGAGGCCAAGAGCTACCCGGCCAATGCCACACAAGCGTTTTTTTGCCTGCTTCCGCTGCAACATTCCACATTGGTTCTGCGGTGCAGCGCTGTGAGTCAAAATTATACAGCAATACATCCAGACGTTCAGGGTCACATGCATAATATTCAGTAATTCCATGTGTGTATGGGTGTGCACCGGTCGCCAAAGAGGTCCACATTGGAGGTGTGACCGTTGGTTGGCAACCCATCATTTTGATATCAGCACGAGCAGATCCCATTTCAAGGAATTTTTTCATGTTGGGCATGTATCCTTCATCTACATACTTACGAGTCAGTTCTGGATCAAGACCGTCAATACCGAGAACTAAGACTTTGTTTGCTAACGGTTTCATATAAATCGCTCCTCCTTGATAT
>ERZ1034897.679-NODE-679-length-15941-cov-11.774069_pt1 | contig 15941 bp, 25 predicted proteins | sample MGYA00520629_ERZ1034897 | MGnify/ENA primary metagenome ERZ1034897 (study PRJEB33766, sample SAMN09781789) | gut metagenome | biome: gut microbiome | host: Homo sapiens | place: Madagascar | study: EMG produced TPA metagenomics assembly of the PRJNA485056 data... | reverse complement strand
TAGGAGAATATTACGTAATGGAAAATAAATTGCCATATGGCACAACTTTTGAGATAGGATTCATTCTCGCGCCGTTTGTCAATGTTGCCGACGCATATATACCATTTGTTGACCAATACAACGGAAATACCTTATTGTCAAACCACACGACAAATATAGTAGCTAAATCTTGATGGAATTGTGCATCTGACTGCAGTAACTTTGTCTGGTAAACAGCGTTTGCTGATTCACCTAAAATGAAACCGGTTCCTTTTAAATGCATTCCATCTCGACAAAAATTTACTGTCAAATTAACGTTTGTCGATTTGCCTTCAATCGCCGCTAATGTGTAGTCATAAGGCACAACATATCCGCCCTGGCATTCAATTTTAAAGTCAACCCATGCTGAGGTAATCTCGCCTGTGTTGTAAAATGCGAGCGTATAATCTCCAGCGTCAACCTCAAAAGTAACAGAAGTTCGCGTTTTCTGTCGCGAGAACAAACAAAGTCTCGATTGTGCTCCGGCGCTGTCTGTAAGCGCGATCTGCTGCTGATTAAACGTGTCACCCTCAACTGCGCATATACCAGACACGCGGATTCTCGCTTTTCCACCATTTGCAGAAATTACAGAGAATTTTGATGTCTGCTCATATGATTTAAAAAATAGCGCCTCGTCAAGTAATGTTTTCGGAGTATTTAATACGTTCGGAGAAAATGCACGTATTGTGGTAGGGCTGGTTATAGCGTTGCTGCAATCAAACCATTTTCCCGGATAGCATCGCCCATTATTACTATTGCGGCTTATAATCTGATTAAAAATTATTGTATTTAAACGATCGTTTGGATGAATCCAGATGCCGTTTGAGTTGTCATTTAAATAATATTCTGTATAATTTAAATGGTTAACGGGGCAGAGCGTAAACAAATTGAAATATTCGATATTATATTTTTCACAATATCCAATAACCATATCGTTAAAGGCATCCTGTGTACTGCCTGTGTATCCGTTTGCCTGCGATGCGCCCCACGATTCCTGGTGTACGATGGGTGGCAAAACAAAAATAGGAACACATTTTTTGTTCATTAAAAATGTGAAAATTGCGTTAAGGCAATAGTCAATATCGTTTGTACTTCCCTTCATTCCAGCGGCGCCCGGGTAGTTATAATGCCACCCGCCCAGCTCATTAGCGCCATAACACATAAAAATAAAATCAAAATTATTTAAATCTGCTGCATTCGGGATTAAGTCAATTGCACCGGTGCTGTTATTATCGTGTATAATTGCTGTTCCTGATACTCCTCTATTTGTAACGATGGCACCAAAATCGGCTAATTTTTTAATGTAGCTGTTCTCAATCTGTGTCGTGCTATCGCCATATACAACCACTTTTTTATCTCGAAGCCAATGCTTGCGTGCGATAGCATCTTTTACATCAATTATCTCTCCCAAAATATTAAAACTTCTTACTTCTGGCATCTCAGACCCCCCTACAATGTTATTCCGGATGTGAATGCTATTGTCTCGTTAGCATATTCTACTACTAAACTTTCTTGCGCTAGAGATTTAATATTATTTTCATTTGCTGTAGCCTTGTTAAATGCATTTGTCGCTGTTGTTTTAGCATCGGCGGCGTTCTTTGTTGCATTTTCGGCTGACTGCATTGCACTTTCAGCGCTCCGTGCTGCTCCTCGGGAGTTTTCAAGTGCAGTGTTGGCGTTTGTAGCAGCTGTATCAGCTTTATTTGAAGCTGTGTTAGCTGTAGTTGTTGCATTTTCAGACGCTGTTAGTGCTGTATTACTATTTGCAAGAGCGGTATTAGCATTTTTGATAGCATCTCTCATATTTTCGCGAGCTGTAACATCTTTTACGTTATAAGATGATCCGTTAATTGAGAATTTTGACACATCGCTCATTTATTCCTCTCCTCTAATAAAATTGTTTCCGTTTCGGGATCATAAATGGCTGTAATCATTATATTGTTAAACTGTTCATCAATGTACTGTTTTATACTGCCGCTTAAGTCCCCATTTATAAGTCCGATTAACTGGTTTACGACGTAAACGAGTTTACATACTGTTTCATAGTATGACATTGAGTCATCAAAAACCAGCGGGAGAATATTTTGCTGCTGCTTCCACGCCCACGAATTTTCATTCATAATATCACCACCCTAGTAAATATTCATAAATAAGTCGCTGAGTTCAAGGATAATTTGCATATCAATGTTTAATAATGTATCACGATATTCTTGAATAAGCGAGGCGTAAGAAGATGAACTATTTTTACCAGTAACACGTTCCATATATTCTCTTGCGTTCTGATTTTCTTCTACGTACTTGTTGTTTGATTTTCCGCTTGTTGTTCCACTAATTTCAGTTGTGTTTTTCGTTGTATTTTTTTCTGTTTTGCTACTCTGCTCACTTGCTGTTTCTGATAGAACATCCGTTCCGCTCTGTGTTCCGGCCGTCGTAACGGAATTATCAGTAGAAGTTGTATTTTGTGCGCTATTGTTTGTAATGTCCGCGTCTGTCAAATATCCGTTTGTTTTTATATTATCAATAGTTCCTTGCGGTGTATCGCTGTGTAAACTCTGCCCGGTAGTTGTACCGTCATTAGTTGTTGTGCCTACAGTAGTAACAGTAGAATCATTTTTATTATTTGTTGTGCGGCTAGAATCTGTTTTTCCTGTTCTAGTATTCGATGCATTCAAATCGTTAGTTCCGTTTATATTTTCTGTTTTTTGTTCGCTGTCTGTTCTATCACTGTTGCTTGTTCCGTTTTTATTTGCATTTATATTTTCTGATATTGTTCTAGTAAAATCAATTTCATGTAGTGGATCAAATTTTATTTGTTCTGTCAGATATAATTGATTGTAATATGGCATTATTTCACGCATTTTCTGGTTTAACCAAAATTTCCATAGGGAAACCGTTTCCGCGCAAATTTCACGAGTGTAATAATGCTGCAAAATTTTTGTACACAAAAATTCACGGTAGTTTTCATCAAAAATAGGGAATTTTGCGAAAATTTTATCCCATGATTTTGACACAACTAGATCTACGTCATTATATCCGGTGTTTTCTAACAGTCCGGCCTCGTATTCACATATATATCGTACTTCTGTAGTGTAAACACTCAAATTGGGTCATCTCCTGTCTCTGGTTCCGCCAGCGGTGCATTGTTATAGTCAGTTAATGTACCATTGTCATATTCTACACTTACGTCTAGCCCAAACATATTATTGATTTGTTCAGCGGCTTGCTGTCTTGCTTTTAGTCTGTTTTCTCGCTGGGCTGTGCTGGCCTGCCGAGCTTCCTGTGTTTCATGTGTGTTTAGTCGTTCTCTTTTCTCAATCTCTAAGCCGCCGACACCTAAAAAAGCAAGCGCTTCTTGCATGACATTAAGTTTTTCCTTTTGTAAATCTGAAACAAGGAATGGAGCATGTAGATCAAGCACTTTTAACGAATCAAGATCAAGTGCTTTATCTGCATAAATAACAGGTGTATTCATGTCGATTTTCATAAACAAATTTTCGAGAACAAGACGCTGTTGATTCGTGCACTGCAATAGAATCGGCGTTTTCTGTGCTCTTAGATTAATATCTTTTGTTATTTCAAGATTTGTTAATCGTTTGCAGAAAGTGTTAATGATTGGGAGTAACGACATATGCATAAGATTGTCATATACTAACACACTGTCTTTATCTGTTTTCATTGACTGAAATCCGTTTGATGCATATGCATTTCTACGTGTAGGAATGTTATACACGTCAAAATTTCCAGCAGTTGCGCATGGTAAAAATAAATGCCCTAACACTTCGTCGTTAAAAAACAGACCGTTGCTATTATAAAATAATGTATATTCTATAAATCGCGGGTCAATGCTGTCCGGTAATCCATCCCATTTAAAACAACTCATTGCGATAGATGCTAACCGCATAAAATAGTAATTGTAGGTAGACTGGATATCAACCGCTCCCGCACAATTTGAATCATATTTTTTACTTCCCATTTTAATCACCTCACTATGCTGGGGCGTTGTTTAAACTGTAATTTCCGATATTGTTATGATTTTTCCAAAATCTGACTCCGCGGTCGAACATAGATTCAATGTCACGCGCTGCGCTTGCCGGCATATTACCGTGTACTATGCATCCGATCGTTTTGCAGTATGTCCAGTTTGGACGAGCGTTCATGTTTGGAACTAAATGTTGATGGACAGCATATCCAAACATATCAAAATATGAGTCAATCATCTGTGCATAATTCCGAGTAATTGATTTGTGGATAAAATAAAAATCCTTCTTTTTGCACGCGGTCATCATATCTGTAGCTGTTCGTCCTTTGCCGATCGCTGGAGATGGAACGCGTATCATGTTACTAGTCATCATATTTCCTATTTGATTTGCAGCACTGGCAATTGATGTTCCAATTCCGATTGGATTTCCGCTGGCGATACTAGCAGCGGCGCTGATTCCTGTTGATATAACCGTTTGCGCACCTTCCTGTAATATAGTGCTATTTCGCTGTGCTAAGTACGCTTTGTACCCGTCAATTGACAACGCGCATTGTGCCCAATGTACCATGCTTATTTTCTCATCCCAGTTATCCAAAACGTTCGCGTTTTTGTAGAACTTTGGTACTACGGTTACTTGCGGGTCTGCATTCGCAATTCCAAAAATATCAAAATTGCACATCCCCTTTGATTCTGCATCCGGGACGTCATTAAAATATTCATACATGTAATTATTGCTCTGCCCCTCGTTGTTTGACACTGTTAGCATTTTGTATGGGTAGCAGAACAGCTTCTTGTTTTTTGGTGTATATCCAGCGACAGTATCATATGATTTATTTACAGCAAATAATTCAGCCGTAACAGTGGATTCGTCCCATTTTCGTACATAATGCAATGGTAACATATATATTGCTAATATACTGTCAATTTTATTCGATGATATAAACGATTCGATTGCTGCATTCGCGTTTTCTGCGTTCAAATAATATTCAATTGCGCATCCGGTATACAATCCATTTTTAATACCACCTGTCTGTTCATCGCCAGATGACGGATTATATATAATTGCAATACAATATTCTGTAAAAAAACCGGTGTAATCAATTGACTCTACGACATACTCGCCCGGGTCGAGATTTTCATCACAAATATTTGCCCCTATCGCGTCATTTGTTACATGCTGCCGTTCCACAAAGCACTCGCCCAATGTGAACACACCCATGTATGTCAGCATGTTATCAATCTCAAAATGTATTTCTGTCAATCCGTTATTTGTATATTCTACGTTTGTTACGAATGCATAAAACCAGAAATTTTCGAAACTAGTGTTTTTATAACGCATGTATCCAATGTTAATTGCGGTTGACATCGGAATTTGCGAACGTATAATTCCTTTTTCTCGCGATACGTATGTTAATGATTCCTCGCTTGCAATTTTCGTTAAATTAGAAAAATAGGTATTCTTTGATGATACACTGTCAAAATACAGTGTATCATCGCGGGATAACCCAAGATCAGAAAAGTATTGTACTGTTGAGTTTGGAGGGATATACGCCATATTAATCAACTCTTTTCCACATTCTAAGCGAAGCAACCGTTGAATATGTTTCCGGTGGTGCAGCAACGCGAGCACTTGCTTTAGACCCCGTTGGAACTGTACTAGCAACGTATACTGGATAAGATACCACGTCAGATACCGCTTCCCATTTACCAGTCGATAGTACGAATGTGTTTTCCCCACAATATATACTACCAATTGGGAATAAAATATCTGCAATCTCCTTCACAGCATTTTCAGAAAAAAATTTTGCCCCATTCCTGATATTTTCACCCGTTGTTTTCCATACTGTTCCTTCCGCATCAACAGTATCTGCCGGAATCAATCTTTCCATATTCTACCATTCAGCGGCGATTTACAACCGCCGCCTACTACCTCTCTTATTTTGAAAATGTCACTGTGGTTCCAACTGCCGTATTTGCATTGATATTTGTTGCTGCGGTATACTTTGTTCCATTTACTGTCAGCTCCAATTTCAAATTTGTAGCTGCCGCGCTTGCCGGAATCAGAACCGCACCAAACTTCTGCACTGCCACACCAGCCGCCGTTGCAGCCGCGGTCTGCGTAAACAGGCAGTTATGCGGTGCCAGAGTTGCGCCGTCCACCTGCGGAATCAGCGACAGAACCGTTGCATCGTCGGACGTCGATTTATCTGCTACCTCAACTGTGATAGACGTCGGAAGTGCGATATCAGCGGTTGACACTGCGAATACTACTGCATTGCTAAACGGGCTGTAGGAGATCGTTTTCCATGTGTGGAAAAAGTAGTTCCAATATAACCCCGCCGCCGCATACTGTTCTGTGAACTTGGTATTATTGTCATAAACCTGAAACCACTCCTCGTCGATTAGAATAGCTTTTACTCCCTGCATTAACGTCAGCTCATCTGCCGTTACCTCTTCCAGCCCATCGCTGTTGGCTCTAATCTCTGCGAAACGATCATTGTCAAATGATGCAAAATCATCGATCAAATACAGCCGCCCGATAAAATCGGCCTTATCCATATTGAATGCAGCCGCCAGCACATCAACGTCAAATTCCGCATTAAACATAGCATCCATGAAAATTGCCTGATTCTCACGCGGGGTTGCGGTCTTAACGCCAGCTGCGTTATTATCGCTTGACATGAATGTAAGCTTATTTGACATGCCGCGGAACTTCTTTGCTGCATCATCTGTCTTTGTCGAATCAATTGCGATCGGAGTCATTTTACCGGATGATACGCCCTTGATTAACAGATATTTAAACAGTAAAAACTCGTCATACTCAGCTGCTTTATATACAGAATCTACGATCTTTGCGATTAAATCCTGCACACCTGCCATTGACAGAAATGCCCTCTTTAAATCCTCATCCTGAATTGTTACCGGGTACATAACACGCCAGTTCATCGTGTGGAATGCGGAACGCGCATCTGGCAGCGTTCTTTTAAATTCCCTTGCAGCTGCTTTTTCCGGGTCAAATTTTACAACCTTTGCAATCTGAACAAAAATTTCCTCTATTGTTTCTCCAAACTCCAGATACCCTTTTTTCAGCCGGGCATACGGATTGTTAAACGTCGCTGATTTTGCGCGAACAAGCGCAATACGATTGACCAACGCATTGATAAACTGATTTGCAAATGCAGGCGTTCCGTAAATTACTTCACCTACATGCGGGATATCGGATGCCTGTGCAACAACTGGTACATTCTGCTGATAATCATATGATGCATTCTGTCGGATCACGTTTAAAATATCAATTGTAGACGCATTTAGCGTCGACTGCGCTACTCTATAAGCCATTTATTTTACCTCCTCTGAAAACAATGATTCGAATGTTGTTTTTTCCGGTTCTGGATCATTCGGCTTCGGATCATCCGGCTTCGGCTCAAAAAAGCGATCCCGGTATTTTTTTCTTAGCTCTTCATTTTCCACCTTTAGCTGTTCGATTTCCGTTTCGTGTTGTGACATACTATTAATAGTGTCGCTCGCGTCCTCGATAAATGCGATATCTTCATCCGCGGTGCTCTCTCCGACTCGCTGCTTAATCATCTCTAAAAATTCTTCCGATGTTCGAACTGCCAATTCATTCACCTCACATTTTTTTCATATAAAACCATAGTGGCATTTTTCGTTTACCTCCAGTTGGCGGTTCCGGTGGTACTGGATGCCCTGACATGTATTCATACCATTTTCTTGCGGCGGCTTTTCGTTGCGGAAGATACAGTTCTCCTTGCTGGCTGTAGTGCCACTCCATGTCATAAAACCAAAATTCCGTTGCTTGGTCAATGTCTGCAACTGTGTTTCCGTTTAGCTTCTGATATTCAGAAAACGATATTGACGGATAGCTACTACTGGTTTGCCAGCCCCACCGCGGACCTTGCCCATATCCCATTGACGTATAGTTAGAATCATCTGCCTTTGTCAGTAGCCAACATTGAAAATTACCGTCCCACCAGTTTTTCTTTTCTTTGTCAGCTGACCACGGAAGCGGGTTCGGATATGCAGCAGTATAGGCTGGATAATCTGTCCACTGCGCCAATCCCATACCACCGGGAAAATATGGCAAATTACTTAAATCGCCACCGTGTGATGTTTCATAAATTCCGGGATTCAGCCCGGACTCTTCCACAAAACATCCGACCGCTCCAGCGATTGCCGTTAAATTCCATCCATAACCGGATAATACTGCTTGAATTGCTGACACGTTTTTCGCTTGATCTGCTTCACTAATTCCGGTTCCCGAACCTCCTATTTTGTAAACAAAATCAGCCATATTTCTCGATCACCTTCATTAATTCATTTACGCATTTTTGCACGCGGTTGTAATCATATCCTGCGACGTTTAGCGCGTCTGCGCGTTCCTGCCCGTTTCCATATTTCCCGGCGATTACTAGCAGCGCCACGGCAAATGTTTCCGGTAGCTCAACTGCCGTGATTGTTTCACGTGAAACATTACTCATGCTCATCATTCCTCAATCGTTCACACAACGTCTGTAATGCAACGGTATTATTGTTTACTGCTTCTGTCATTTTCTGAATGTCTGCCGAATGTTTTTCATTAATTTCCTTTATTTCTTCGCGATGCTGTTCATTAATTTCTTTGATCTGATTCTGCGAACGAATACAATACCAACCCATTGCGCAACAAGCGGCGATTGGGAAACCCAAGGATCCGATCAACTGTGAAACTGTTGAAATATCCATTGTAACACCTCGCTTATATTTTATTTTCACATATATTATACTATAATTAATATTAATTGAAAGGGAAGTGTCACATTTATGTTTGAGCAATATGATAATTTTAAAATTATTCCCCCATATTATAGCGGATACAAACTTCTAAGCATGCTAGATTTGTACGATATTCGACCGGAAATCTATCTTTCTACGTCTAACCGATCCGCCGGAAAAACAACATTCTTTAACGGATTTGCTGTGCATGATTTCATTGCATATGGAAATAAATTTGTATTACTCTACCGTAACAAATACGAAACAGAAAGCGCAGCTGAAAGTTTTTTTAAAGAAATTGGTAAACTATTTTTTCGCGGATTGTCAATGATACAAGAAACGTTGGTTAAAAATGTATGCTACCGTCTATTAATCGGGAAATCTGTTGATATAGATAATCCAGATGATACATTTTGTGGAACTTGCTGTGGGTATGTAATATCATTATCAGCGGCAGAACAGATCAAACGGTGCTCGCATTTAATGTCCGACGCGACAAAAATTATTTTCGACGAGTTCCAATCTGAAAAAGGATCATATTTGAAAAATGAAATTTCATTGTTAATGTCAATACATGACTCATTAGCACGTGGAGATGGAGAACAAGCAAAATATTTACCTTTATATTTAATCGGAAATCTAATTGATATATACAATCCATATTACGAATCATTGGGGATTACACAGCGCCTGACTCCGGAATGCAATTACATGCGGGGAAACGGCTGGGTTCTCGAGCAGGGGTTTAACCAGTCGGCAAGTGAAGCGCACGAACAAAGCGCATTTCATAGGGCGTTCGCGTCTGAATCATATACTGCGACTTCAAAAGCAAAAGAATATTTAATAAAAGATTCACAGTTCATTGATAAAAATCTACCGAATCGTGGACTATATATTGCAACAATTCATTTTAACAGTACAGATTACGCGGTTCGATACATCGAGGATTACAATATATATTATATTTCAACAAAAATCGACCCGTCTAAGAAAGTAAAATTTGCCGCTACAGAAAACGATATTTGCGTAAACGCAACATTTTTCCGAAAACACACATTAAAAGACAGATTACGTGATGTTCTACATAACGGGCAATTATGGTTCGATTGCAGGAAATCTCAAACAGCTGGGCTTGCGTTTATATACGGGCGGGCATAAAAATAACGGGGCGAGGACTGCCCCGTTAATATATTGTATATAAGACAAATCAGAAATTATGTTGTTACTCCACTACGGAAGCATTCTTGATGAAATCCTCGAGCTCCATAGCGTATTTCACGGACTCCTGAGAAATTTCTACCGTATTAATTGCCACATCCGGGTGAATACTCTGCAAAATAGCTTTCGCTCCTGCATATGAATACCGGCCGCGGATCTCTTCTACAATTCCATTATCAAAATGCGCCGTATAAATGTTTGTAACTACTGTTCTTGTAATCTTCATTCTCTTTCACCTTTAGGCTAAGCTACAAGTTGCAAAGCTGTTTCCCTTCTTTGATTTTAAATGCTGAATCTTAATGATGATCGGCTCATCTGCTTCCTCATCATCCGCAAACGAGTTAATTGTTTCAATAATCTCCTGCAATGCTCGCAAGAAAAATTCTGACCGGGTAGCAATGTACTCATCTTCCCCGACTTTTACAGTTACGGAGTTGAATGTTTCACCGGTTGTCTCATTGACAATTTCCTGTACCACATGCCCATAGTACGTAAATTCTTTCCCGTCAGGAATATCTTTCAGTGGTGTGATGTTAGTTGCTGTTGTAATTCTCAGTGTTTCGCGTGCTTTAAATGTTGTTTCGACTACTCTTGCGCTCATGTGTTTGTTCTCCTTTTTTATTTGTTTTTTGAGTGCTACTTATTTGTTACAAGGATATGATATCATATGCTATTGCATTTGTCAAGCTTTTTCGAACGCATCTAAATATTTTTCGTAATTTAACATTTTACAGGAATCTGTATCGCAATATACAAAATCATTTCCGCCAAGTTTAACCATATCTTGAACTCGTTCACTAGCAAAATTCATAAATTCTTGCTGCATTAGCTTTCCACGCACTTTAAACGTTACTTTGGCACTGCTTGTATTCATACATCATTCTCCTTTCATTTAATACTATTGATGTAATGTTATAATACCATGCAGTGTTACACTTGTCAAGCTTTTTTCGTAAAACTATGATATTATGATGCTGGGTAGTATATGTTACACATGTTCAGATATCACGCATTAAATTGTGCTGAATTTGTGCCGGTGATACGGAAGCATATACGCCCTTTTTAAATGTCATCTTGCACATATATACTATTTAAATTATTAAGTAATTCTTGATATTCATCTGTAATGCTCAGCTCATATGTCGTTCGTAAAATTGCCACATTGGATTGTATGTGCAATTCTTTCCCGTCTACAAAAAACAACTCGTTAAAATCGTCATTATATGTCAATGTTTTTTTCCAATCTTGGCGCAATTTAGCCGGGGCATCGTCTTTTACTTCAAAACGATAACCAATTTTAAAATTATCTAAATTCCCCAATAACTGAGCACCGGCTCTTTTCGGCACGCCTGCTATTGTTATTTCCAATTCCCCGTTTTTTTCAACTGCATATTTTTTAGCCCCAAGTGTTTTAAATTTGTCATAATTTCCCTCATAATCAGCTACTCCTAATATTTGTTTTTCGCCATCTTTTGTATATGCAAAATAATTGCAGCCGCATTTATCCGCATACTCAATCCATTTTTTATTATATTCTTCAAATGCGCTTAAATATTTCTCTGGATTTAACATTTTACACGAATCTGTATCACAATATGTGAAATCATTTCCACACATGTCAATCATTTCCTGCAATCGCGCCCGCGCGACCGCCGTTACAACAATTCCCCACTGGAACGCCAAAAATTTGCGCCGCATTGGCGTGTAATAGTTCTTTAACTGTTCTTTTGCCTCATCTTCCGTCGGCTGACGTGAATGCAGTAATTTATCAGTGCTATCATACTCTATTATTTCTTTTATTATTTGTTCGACCATCATTCCAAACACAGCATTGACTCTGTTTTTTGATTTCATGTATTCATACTCCTTTCCTGCTACATGTTTTAATGACGTTTTTTTCTCGTACCATTCATAGCATGTTTTTCGCAATTCATCCGGCAAATATCCTTTTTCTGTATAATAGCATTTTGTTACGTGCATGATTCCTGTGTACTGTTTTAGAATGATTGGCAGCTCAACTCCTAAAAACGTAAATCTAACTGGCTTATTCATTCTAATTATACGCCCATTGTCGTTTATAACGTCCAGTGTTTCACGTGAAACATTTAATATACAATCATAATCAGTTTCATTCACGCGTTCTACTTTCGCAACTGGAATATACGGAACTGGACAACCATAAGGATCGCGCAACTCTAACGACTCAAAAACGACCTCTATAATCGTAAAAAATTTTTCAGAAAATGTGATCAAATTTTCCAACGTTTGAACATCATTTGTGCATTCATCCAGTTTTCCAACCGGAAATTGATCTGAACAAATTACAACTGCCGGGTATGAACTAGCAAAATCATAACTGCCGACATTATTCAATATTTGATCCGCGTAAAATCTCGATGCATGTGTGTTTCCCCCCCGAAACGCTTTTACACACATATTGTATTGTTCCAATGACAACTCACACTTATAAAATAGTTTTTTATATGCCCCGAAACGCTGATTCATTTCAATACGTACACTCTTTTTACGTGTGTTATTGTACTCGCCTATACACGCATTTCTGCACGCGCGCCTGACATAACCAGTGTTTGTCATCGGAATTGTGCGCAACGTATCGCCTTCACGATTCATAATAGACAATACTGCCTGATACAATGTAATAACATCCATCAATGAATAATACAATATTTCATCCGTTAATACCGTCCACGGGTAGCGCTTAATTTCATAGTCAATCAATTCTTTATCTTTGCGATATTTTTCATCGTTATAATTTTCTGTGAATTTTTCTAATGACATATTTGACAATAAATAGCTACACCGAAATTCTATTGCCCCGTCATATGCCAGTGCTTTCGCAATCCGTCTATTTTTTAACGCAAAAACATTTTCTAGCGGAATGACACTTTTTAAAAATTGGAACTCAAATGATAAATTATGAATATATACCACAACGCATGATTTTGTTTCATTCAATTGCGGTATAACTGCTTGCTCTATTGCGTCTTTAAAATCATATATTGTTCTAAATATAAAATTTTTTCCGGCAACGTGTAGCTGTACAAGATAAATAAATCCTATATCAGTATCAGTATTATTCCATAGCGTTTGACGCGCCACTGACGTTGTTTCTGTATCTAATGTTACAAAATCTGCGCAAATGGAACGCTTGTTTTTTCTCGCGTATGTTTCACGTGAAACAATTTCCCGGAATACTGATTGTAATTCCGGGATATCGTTTTCAAAATATTCAATTTTAGATAAACGTTCTTGTGGAACTGATTCCGGGCGCATGACAATCATTTAGAATTTAATCCCCTTTTTCTTTTTATACTCTTGTTCCTGCTCAATTAGAAAACCGCCCCATGATTTTTTTGATTTTTTAAAGTTGTTATATATTTCTTTCAATTTTTTTGATGGCTGATTTTTACTGCCAATCGCTAGCGCTTCTACTACAATATTGCTATCATACGTTTTCTTTTGCTCTTTTATTTCATCCGTTCCAAGAAACTTTAAAAAATCATCCGCGTCTTTATTTCTAGTGAAACCATCAAAATTTTGTCTAATCCATTTTCGCCTGTTTCGTTTTACTTTCTCAATTCCCTTAACAGTCGATGTTTTCGCCGCCATAAATTTCTCTAGCACTGATATTGATTGCCTTAACTGATTTACCTTTTGCAATGCATCGCCAGTTTCTGGGATTTTAAACTGCAAATATTCTCCTTCCTGCAAATACGGACTGCCAATATATGACGCCAATCGCTTATACGCCTCGGACTCCACTCTTTTTGCCCCTAGACGTGCAATTCTATAGTTCGCCTCTCTATACAATTTTGATGCAGTTTCTTCTAGCTCACCCAGCGACATATGGTTTATATCATCCCATTCCATCATTTTGTTACCCCCTTCGAAAAATGCTTTATGAATAACAATTCTTTCTTTTCTCCTGCTTTCCCTATCATATGTAAATATCGTGTTATTAACTCTGATTTTGTGATGCCCATTGATTCTGCGTTATACTCTAGCAATGCAATTGTTTCATTATCTAGCGCAATTGCTATTCTACGTTTGTCCGCTCTAATCAAAATATTAAATCTCCTTTTTCACCCAGTATTCAACCGATAGATATTTAGCACCAATACCCGGTGAATATAATAATCTTTTCCCGACGCCATATCTGCCAGAATAATTTATAATCGTATATGCACCGCATATATCATATTGATATTTTCTAGCTGTTGCTCTATGATGCATACAATATCCTTCTTTGTACAACCGCTCTCTAGCAATTTCAATATCTTCATACTTCATTTAATCACCTCGGAATACATGTTTCACGTGAAACATTTTATTTTGTGCACCAGCCCATAGTACAATTGCAAAATAATCATCATTATAATTAAATCACTATTAGACACTCCAATCTCTCCTTCCGTTTTTATATAATTTGCATTTATAGCCTGCTTTCATGGAATTAATTATATATAGCATTGCCTCACTTTCGTTTGTAAATTCCTGCCATTCTTCATCTTTATACATTATTTTTTCTGTATCTTCATCGCCGTATATACCAATAAATGTTCCGGAATATCTCCTAACCTGATATGATGTCTGCTTATTCAATTCTGTAACATCGTTATAAACTCCGTTTGCCCCTAGACAAAATACTTTTACAAATATATATTTATCTATCATTCTATCGAATGCATGTTTCGCTTCTGCCTTGATGTCTGTATAGAAAATTTCCTCGTTGTAATCATTCTTTGCTAATATCATATATTTTTTCATGCTATTCTCCTTTATTATAAAAATATACCAACAGCTTTCCTAAATCATCCACTATTCCTATTGTACAGCTATACTCCAACAATTCAAAACCATCTTTTCTTATAGCTTTCATCAATTCTTTGCAGGCGTATTTATAGCTATTAGTATTACACAGCACTTCTGTTTTATAGTCACCTTTATAGCTTAATTGTTTTACTACTCGGTATTCCATATTTCAACCACCTACTTTTATTAGAAAACTATTTTGTTTGCTAAATACGCCTATGCACGCAATTTCCTTATACTTAAACATAGAATAGCGAACGCATTCATTAAATGACGATAAATTTAATGTAATTCCAGTATTATTTCCTACGATAAACTCTTCCGAAAACGTAGTGTATCTAAAACCGCATCTAGCCAATCTATATGCCTCTTTATTTGCGTCTTTTAACGTGTCATATTCTCGAATCAGCAGCGGCGCCATTTTACTTCCTTTTGCATGTGCATATATTCCATATTTTTTCATCTAATCACCTGCCTTGCTATCGTCTTGCGATTGTTGCAAATACCATTATATAGAAGCATCTGTTTAGAATTTTTGTCAAAAACTATCTCATAATGATATTTAACGGTATCTTCGTTTTCTACCACAAACACGTGCGCGCTTTTAATTCCTATACAATAAAACGCCCGTGCAACCGATGATGCGATATTTAACGCGTTCATTTTATTGGAACATGCTATTTTTTCTCCGCTGTATATTGATAAATCCTCGTTTATTATAACACGATATTCTGACATTAGATCTCCTCCTTTACCCACGTAGAGTGCCTGTTACCAATTATGAGCAGCCCTAGTTCTGGAATAGAACTTATTGTCATTATTAATTTTCCGCCATAGCTGGATATCAGCAAATTTACTTCTTTATTGCGCTTATACGCTTTTCTAGCTACACGATATGCATAATAATACATATTTTTTACAGTAGGTTTAACACAAATTATTGTCCCGAACCCAATTGCATTATTGCTGGTTATGTCATGTAATCTACACTTCATTACTATTCTCCTCTCTATATGTGCTGCTCTTTACTACACTTATATAATAACATAAAGTGTCACACTTGTCAAGCATACAATCAAAAAATATGCTATACTTATAATGTACAAAACAATTTCATTCT
>ERZ1034897.678-NODE-678-length-15954-cov-5.163847_pt1 | contig 15954 bp, 12 predicted proteins | sample MGYA00520629_ERZ1034897 | MGnify/ENA primary metagenome ERZ1034897 (study PRJEB33766, sample SAMN09781789) | gut metagenome | biome: gut microbiome | host: Homo sapiens | place: Madagascar | study: EMG produced TPA metagenomics assembly of the PRJNA485056 data set... | reverse complement strand
TGGGGTGATATGACGAGAAAAAGGCAGCCGATTGGTGACCTTTTTCGACAAGCTGCACCGCTCGCAGTCGCAAGCGGTGATCTTTTTTTATACGTTAAACAGAAATTCGATGATGTCGCCGTCCTTGACGACGTATTCCTTGCCCTCCAGGCGCACCTTGCCCGCTTCGCGCGCAGCCGCGTAGTTGCCAGCTGCCGTGAAATCGTCGTAGCTTACAACTTCCGCGCGGATGAAGCCGCGTTCGAAATCCGAGTGGATCTTGCCAGCCGCCTGTGGCGCCTTTGTGCCGCGGCGGATCGTCCAGGCGCGGGTTTCCTTTTCGCCCGTCGTGAGGTAGCTGATCAGGCCCAGCAGCTTGTAGGACGCCGCCACCAGGCGGTCCAGCCCGCTTTCAGCAAGGCCCAGAGATTCGAGAAATTCTGCCGCTTCCTCCGGCTCCAGCTGGGCGATCTCGTTTTCGATCTCCGCACAGATCACGAAAACCTCGCTGCCTTCTTTCGCCGCATAGTCGCGCACAGCGTCCACCATCGCGTTGCCTTCCGCAGCGTCGTCCTCGCTGACGTTCGCCGCATAGAGGATCGGCTTCGCCGTCAGCAGGTTCAGCTGGTTGAAATAGAACTGCTCCTCGTCGTCCTTGCACTCAAAGGTGCGCGCGCTTTCGCCCGCTTCCAGATGCGGATAGAGACGTTTCAGCATATTGTCTTCGCAGATCAGCTTCTTATCGTTTGTCTTCGTGCCCTTCGCCGTCTTCTGCATGCGGCGTTCCACCGCCTCCATGTCCGCAAAGATCAGCTCCAGATTGATCGTCTCAATGTCGCGGATCGGATCGATGCTGCCGTCCACGTGGATCACGTTCGTGTCCTCGAAGCAGCGCACAACGTGCACAATCGCGTCGCATTCGCGGATGTTCGAGAGAAACTGGTTGCCCAGCCCCTCGCCGTGGCTTGCGCCCTTGACAAGGCCTGCGATATCGACAAATTCGATCGTCGCTGGCACGATCTTCTGGCTCTTGGAAATCTCCGCCAGCACCCCCAGACGCTTGTCCGGCACAGCCACCACGCCCACATTCGGGTCGATCGTGCAGAACGGATAGTTCGCCGATTCCGCCCCGGCTTTTGTGATGCTGTTGAAAAGCGTGCTCTTACCAACATTTGGAAGGCCAACAATGCCTAATTTCATATGATGATACAACTCCTTTGGTTAAGCCATTTCTGGCGATTTGATTGACTGATTTACACCAATTCTACACCAATTTTGGTGTATACTGCTCAAACTGTTGAACAGCGCTGATCAGGGAATCGTCTGTCACATGAACATAACGATCCATGGTCGTTTTTATGCTGGCGTGCCCCAGCAATTTTTGTAATGTCTTCGGTGGCATCCCGCTTTCAATGGCACGCGTTGCATATGTGTGTCGCAGGGAATGCATGCTGAGATTCGCGAGGCCACAAGATTTGCAGATTTTGTAAAGATGGGTGTCGTAGGAACTGTTTTTCGTTGGTTCACCGGTGCGCCAATTAATAAAGACTAGATCTTTCATCTTGAGAATACCAGATTTGCCAGACCGGCGATCCATGAAGGGAAGTTCAGTTTCAAGAATCGGTGACGCTTTTCGCATATCGCGTTCGTCGTAGCACGATCTTAGAATTTCAGCAGCATGCATCGTCAGTGGGATGGTGCGATAGCTGCTTGACGTTTTTGGAGGTCCAGCACGCCATACGCCTGTTGAATGGCGATATTCCAACGTCTTGCTGACAGAAAGCGTTCTGTTCTCCCAATCGATGGAGTCCCACGTTAAGCCGATCAATTCAGCAGTGCGAAGGCCTGTTTCCAGCACCAGCGCGTATTGACGATAGTTATGTGTTTTGGATGCAGCGTCCAGAAACACTTTTTGCTCGTCAAGCGTTAGAAATCGGATGTCATCCACAGCTTTTACAGGTTTCGTTACTTTGACTCCGTTTAGCGGGTGGGAAGTAATGATACCGTTGATAACGGCAGCTTTGAACATTGTTCCCATCGTGATATAGGTCTGACGCATGGTAGATCCAGCGTAGGAATCATACATGCGGTTTAGCACCGCTTTGCAATGCATTGGCCGGACATCTGTGATGCGCATATCACCAATGACAGGTTGCACATTGATGAGGTAGCGATCACGATAATTCCGAATGCTGTTTGGCGCTAAATCGCAGATAAGATCATTGATCCAAAAATCGTACCATTCATCGACCGTCATTGTAGAGGGCGTCAGAGAAGCAAGAGAAGAGTTGTGAAGACCATGTTTGTCCTCGTATCTTGCATCTTCCAACCAATTTCGCGCTTCTGGCAGCGTATCAAAATATCTTTCAATGCGCTGACCAGATTTGGAAGTGAATCGAGCCGAATACAGTCCGTCTTTTCGTTGAAGAATGCCTTTACCACATTCTTTACCTTTTAGATTTTTTCCCATATGTTATGACTCTCCTTTGATAATGAAAAAAGAGTCCAACACAACATAATGCATTATAGCATGTGGACTCTTTTTTCTCAATAGAACGGGCTTTAGATGATGACCTTGTCAGCAATGAAATGCTCGAATGCTTCACGTTTTACAAGCTTTTTGTTACCTACGTAGAGCACGAACGGACAGTTCGGCTGTTTGAGCCGCAAGGAAAGCTTGTTAATGCCGATGTTGCTGTACTCGGCAGCTTCCTTGATGGTAAGTGTTAGTTTTTGCGGGATGGGTACATGTGGTGTTTCTGGGGATGCGATCGGATAATCTAACATGAATTACTCCTCCTTTGCTTTGGGCAGGTCATCGTCGGTAAAGTAGTAGCCGCGAATGACCAGATTGGTATTGGTGAGAAACAATCCTTTCTCATATTTGGGGATTCGTTCAGAGGCATCCGTATTATCAAGGATGATCTTGGATAACACGTCATCTGCGCGGCCACAGATGCGCAGATCCATGTTGTTGCGAATTTGTCCGTTCAGTATGTTAGCGTCGGGGCGTTGTGTGGCTAAAATGAGATGGATGCCGAAGGCTCGGCCTTGTCGAGCGATGGTGGAGAGTCGCTTTTCGACGATGGAAATTTTTTTTTCAGCTTTGTTGAGTGCACCGGTTTTGTCGAGTAATTCAGCGATTTCATCACAGCCAAAAACGACGCGCTGAAAGAAAAACTGGGGGCAGCGCTGTTTGTATTCTCGAAGGTTTGCGCATTCCATATGATGGAATAGCAGCTTGCGATCTTCGAGCACTTTGACGATTTTGTCCAATTCTTCGATGAGCGTATCAATGTCTGTGATCACATTGGCGATGTGGTGCCATTTTTTGTTGAAGTCAACGCCTCCTTTGAAATCTGCGATGTATACAACAGCCTCTTTCATGGCGGCTTGATAGAGTAGATTTTTTAGTAGAATCGTTTTCCCAGAACCCGTAGAGCCTCCGATCAGAATGTGGGGGATCGTGTTTAAGTCAACGATCTCTGGGCCAAGCAAGCTTTCACCGAGCGTAAGATTAAAGTCTTCAGCATCAATGTAGTGATCGTTCCATGGAATAACGTCCGGTAAAGCACTTTCATAATCAGCAGCGCGAATTACAATATGATATCGATCTTTACCTTGACGTACATCAGCGATATTAACGTTCATCGCCGATTCTATTTCTTCAATATTGTCTTCGAAGAAGGAGAGAGGGATACCGTAGGATAAAAAGATGTAGGATCTGACGTTTGGTCGTGTTTCATTTTTTATTTCCATCAAAGCAGGTGCTTCATCGATGTCGTTTTTAACGCAGATCCGTTTCATTTTGTCGTCAATGCGGAAAGCGCCTTTTGGTGTTCCAGCAATGTAAAGCCCGACCAGCCATAAGAATACAACAATGATAGGAAAGGTGAGTGCATAAAAATGGGAGAGGATGTTAGAGGAGATGGAGCCCATTGGAGGATTATAGTAGATGTAGCAATCGATCAACAGCAATAAGATCGTTAAAAGATATGCAGAGACGACGAGCTTTGTGTTTTTCGACAATAGTGCTTTGTTTATGCCTTGTTTCAAGCGATGTAATGTTACACGTCGTTTTGTCTTTGCTTGCAGAGCAAGTTTTTCTGGATAGAATGTTTTCACGATCATTCACGTCCTTTCGATTACTTCAGATATAAGATAAACATTGTTGTATAGGTTGACTTCTTGCTGCAGGCCAGCCATTAACTTATCATCATCTCGGTAAGCAGTGTAACTCACGCCACCAGTCAAAGGGATGATTTTAGGCTTCTTTACAAGATCTCGTGAAGATAGATAGTACTTGCCTAAGATTTTATCTGGCTGTTTTGTGATATATTTTGCGATGTAGGCTGCAACTTTGTGATAATTATTTTCTAATGGAACGACAGTGGACCAGCCATATGGCCAGTCGGTCATGTTGTACACAGGTCTGCCGTGCCCATCGAATCGTGGCTTTCCACGTTTTGTTGCGCGTTTGAGATTTATGGATTCGAATCGGCATAGCCCGTGGAAATGAATGCCAGGCCGTTTTTCACCGGATTTTAGCTTGTGATATTCTGGTACCAACAAATACACGAAGTCTTTTCTCTGATGAAGATTTGAGAGAGCAGGCTTGAGATACCGATACACTTCATTGGGGTCATGTCGATCCACTTTTTGTGGATCCAAAGTCCAAGTGAACATCCAGTCCCATTCGTTTAGCAGAGCGATGTCATAAACTGCGCGTCTTGCCCTGGCTTGAGATGATTGTTTCGCTTGGAGATTTGGTGCTTTAGATTCTTTCTCCTTTTGTGAGGCTTTGCGCTCATGAGTGGACAGTTTTGTTTGACTGTGTTCATCGGCTGATAGCAACTGTGTTGAATTTATGTGATGTGATTCAACAGGCTCCCAATTTGCAGTTGGAAATATTGCTTTTGAACAGACTTGAAGGAGGGTTTGTGTTGGGTAAATTTTTAAGCGGGCATTCGTTTTAGCCTGCAGTTCGCTGACGATATATTGCATCTGATAGTCACCTCCTGACAACTGAAGTCGATTTGTTTCAAGATCAAGTAGGGGCCGGGGATTCCCTTAGCGGGCCTCCCCAGCCCAATTCAATCCATTGATCAACTGCGGATTAATCGTCAATGATTTCAATGCTTTCCGCCTTGGCGGAGACCCCTGTCCGGCCATTGATCGCGTAAGGCGTTAACTCCAGACCAGTCACATGGACACGGGGCGTTTGGCCATCCAATACAGCAGGATCGAGTTGTTGCTGACCAGATACTTTGATCCGCAACTGCATGTACTGGCGATCCGCGAGCAACACCTCATAAGTTGTGCCGATTACTTCATTGGTTCGAATGTTGTTTTCAAAACGATAGGTTGGTCGAATGTCGGTAAGCAAGAGCGTTTCTCCAATGGTGGCGGCGACATCTGGCTTCAAGTTGCGAATTTGTAAAAACATGGGCATTTACTCCTTTTCATTGTGGATAGTAGCTAGTTGCCGGCTGGTAGCCACTTCACTTTTATATGGAGGTTAACATGTGGTTTGGACGAAAAAAAGGCGACATAAGTGCATTTTGGTATGCTCCCTTTATGAGAGACAGTGAAATATAAAAATCACTGTCCTCATGAAGGGAGATTTTTGTATGGCAAGAAAGTCCAAAGTAGAATTTTCATTAAAACTCGAGCTTGTTCAGGCAATCATCGCCGGCCGCCTCTCTAAAACCGAAGCTGCCAGACGTGCTGGTGTTTGCCGGGATACTTTTTCCAGGTGGACTCGTGCTTATCGTTTAGAAGGCGTAAAAGGCCTTCTCCCAACTACTGAAAATCGTGTGTACGATCCTGTTCTCAAAAAATGTGCAGTAGAAGCGTATCTTTCTGGTAACGGCAGCTTAAATGTAATCTGTGAAAAATTCGGTATTCATTCCAAATGTCAACTACAAGACTGGATCAAGGTGTATACTACTCATGGAGATTTCTCCAAAAGAAACTTCTCAGGAGGCGGAAGATCCATGAGTCAATCACGCAAGGTCACTCAGGAAGAAAAATTGACGATCGTTAAGGATTGTATTGCAAGTGGTGAGAATTACGGTGCTATGGCCAGAAAATATGCGGTCAGCTATCAGCAGGTTCGTAACTGGACGATCAGGTTCAAGGAATATGGTGAAGCTGGATTAGAAGATCGTCGCGGCAAGCGCAAGAAGGATCAGCAACCACGCACAGAATTAGAGGAAGCGCAGATCGAGATCGAGCGTCTCAAGCATAAACTCTATATGGTAGAAATGGAGAATAATCTGTTAAAAAAATTAGCCGAGTTAGAAAGGAGGAATGGCCCTCTGAAGTAAGGAATGGTTTAGCCTATCAGGCGATTAAATCCTGTCACGAAGCATACGGTTATCCTATTGAGCTTTCTTGTCAGATATTGTCTGTGTCACGCAGTGCCTATTACAAATGGCAAAGAGGCAAGCTCAGTAAACGACAGAGAGAAAATAGCCTGCTTGCAGAAAAGATCATTGAAATCCACCAAGCACATCCAGAGAAGGGGTATCGAGGGATCCGAGACGACCTGGATCGTTACCAGGGCATTCATGTCAATGACAAACGCGTCCTGCGTATTTGTCGGGCTAAAGGCATTCGATCGATTATAAAGTACAGGCTCCCAGGATGCACCAAAGCAGATAAGGATCCACAACATATTGCAGCCAATCTATTAAGACGGCATTTTCATGCGGACAGTCCAGATGAAATTTGGCTCACAGACGTAACGGAGTTTAAATGGTACGAAGGACCGATCGTCCACAAACTTTACCTTAGTGCTATATTGGATCTATATGACAGACGCATCGTAGCGTATGTCATCAGCGACCGTAACGATAACCCACTTGTCTTCAATACATTCAGACAAGCAGTCAGAGAGAATCCAGAGGCACATCCTATCTTCCACAGCGATAGAGGGTTTCAATACACCAACAACACCTTTCACTATATGGTAAAAGAAGCAGGGATGGTCCAGAGCATGTCGAGAAAAGGGGAGTGCCAGGATAATGGGCCAATGGAAGGATTCTGGGGGATACTTAAGAGAGAGCGGTATTATGGTAAGGCATTCAATAGCAGGGAAACATTGGTCGAGATGATAGAGGAGTTCATTGACTATTACAATACAGAACTCTTGCAGAGGAAGCTTGGCGTTGTGACGCCGTTAGAAAAGAATGCAATGTATTATGTTATGGCATGAAAACAGGCAGCAGCTTGGAAAGCTACTGCCTGAAAAAATCTTATAATATTTCACTGTCCTATTGACGGGGTGCACACCATTTTCAGCACTGATGTCGCCTTTTTATTATATATCAAGTTCAAACTTTTTGATTAATTCATTTCTGACTGCAGTCCAACGAGATCGATAGGTTGAACGAGGAATTCCGAGCACCTCTAACGCCCGACGTTCTGATAATCCGTAGGAGACTTGCAATTCTAAAACTTGTAATGCCTCAGGCATTACTTCTCGTAAATAAGCGATGATTTCATCGACAATGTTTTTTGGGGCAATTTTTTCAGGAAAACTAGATGCGCCTTCATCTTCTAGCAAATCATACAATGAAATGCTTTCATCGTTGGTATCCGCACTATAGGTGTAGTCCAGGGATAACATGTTTCCGGCTTGTTGATATTTACAGCTTGCACAATCCCCAGTGCAAAAACAGATTTGCGAACGTGGGCAACAGCATTTGCCGTGGTATTGTGCTTTTTTTCGAATCCGATCATTATCACGAGTGAGTTCTTTCCAGATTTCAAATGGAACTGGAACAAGGACCACATGGAATGGCCTGTCCGGATCAGGATAAGGCACAACGTAGTTTTTGTCATCTTGGTGATACATAATCAACTGCTCCTTTCTTGCTTTCAAAGAAATAGAGTGTCTATCATTTTTAGATTCACGTTAAATGACTGCATTTTTAATGATAGAACGTTCCACTCAGTGCAGCTGACAGCTCACTAGCCAACTGGTAGTTTGCAACAATCATTAACGAATGATGAGCCACATTTGATCATGATGTGCATTCATTAATGAAGGACTGTAGCTAAGTTGTGTTTAACTACACTTAGAGGATAACAGTTTGAAAATAAAAAAAGGTCCGGTAACCATGTGGTCACCGGACAATGGCGTTAAGAAATGGTAACAACTCATTCCTCTGCGAAAATGGCGATATAGAGATGTGGTTCATAGGCTATGATATATGCCTCTGCCAAATCAAGACGCATCATACGGGGATCATTATTATCGCATTCAATTTTTGGCATTTTGGCATACACGTAATCAATAGTTTGATAACATGCTGCGACAAGTGTTCGATTGTCTTTGTGGTTACTCGGAACATTTTTTGAAGGATAACCAGCAATTGTCATAAAGCTGCATGCTTCTTCCCAAGTGGCTTCAACCAGTAATGCGCCAAAAAATGAGTAGTTGAGTTTCCATTTGTTTTTTTGTGTGTCGCCTTGATATATTTTTCCTCCGGATAGATAGGCTATGCCTTTCCGATTCCAATCAAAAATGGTTTGTTTGGAAATTCCGCGATTAGCCCAATAATTCCATTTGGGTTGGATTTGCGTATGTCCTTTACAGTTCGTTATTATATTGAATGGAATAAAAATATTAAAAATCGAAATGAACTTAACCATTAATTCCATTCGATTAGTGCAGTCGTAGTTATAACTCCTTAAAATATTGCTTGATTTTTCGCGAATTTTAGATTTGCTCGAAGTCAAATCTAATTAATTTGAAAAATTGCGCCGCGGCACGGGTGCGCTGATGAATAAAGGGGATGCTATAGAGATGATTGTTGGTTATTTTGTTTTCCTCTGTATTTATATAAAGAAAGGCACTGACCTTAGATATAACTAAAAATCTAAAATCAGTGCCGTTTGATATCTCAAACGAGTATGAAATTTTCCTCCGTGATTTAGAGCGCATAATACCCTTAATGAAAAACTTGGCTTCGTGAGCTCTAAAGATGAAATTTATCTCTAAAACTCCAAAAATGAATCATAATATCTCCTTTAGATATTTAAATTATAGCATTATGGCATTATGAAAAAAAGAACAAAATGATAACAAAATGTTTAGCTTCAGAAGGAATATTTCTTTTTAAGCGGATGATGTGCATTCTGTCGGAATCATAAATGTTCATAATAAGTTGCAGTCGCTTGTCCGTGAAGTAGGACTGTGAGCAACAAGCGAAATGTGATATTATTATTTTATCTATGCACATTTTCAGAGAGGGAGAAGATCATCATGGCACGGCTTGAAGATATCGTTGTTGATAGCTATGTTTCTGGTATTGAGAGTAATGAAATAGTTACGGTTGTTGCTGTTAAATGGGTTGGCAATAACGCGATTAATGTGATCTATCAGGACAGCAGAGGCAACTTAGGCAATAAAATGATCTATCGAGAGATGGCAGAAGGCATAGAGATCCAGGAAAAGCACCTGCCGTGGAGTTTTGATGCAGATGGTGATACGATGCGTCTTGTTTCTGAAGCGTATCGCATTCATCTGGCGCATCTCTTTGATCCGTATCTTGCTGTACATACATCTTCCGTGGAGCCCTTGCCACATCAGATCTCTGCCGTGTATCAGGAAATGCTCCCACGCCAGCCGCTGCGCTATCTTCTCGCGGATGACCCAGGTGCTGGGAAAACGATCATGACCGGTTTATTTATGAAAGAACTGATTGCCCGTGGTGATCTTAAACGCTGTCTGATCGTTTCTCCTGGTAATCTTGCTGAACAATGGCAAGATGAGCTTTATCGGAAATTTAATCTGCGCTTTGAGATTCTGACCAATGACAGGATTGAATCAGCTGTTACCGGTAACGTTTTTCTTGAAACAAATTTCTGCATTGCCCGCTTGGATAAACTATCGCGTAATGAATTGCTCCAGGAAAGGTTGAAAATCACCGACTGGGATCTGATCGTTGTCGATGAAGCACATAAAATGTCGGCGACCATCTGGGGCAATGAGATCAAATACACCAAGCGTTTCCGGTTAGGACAACTTCTTTCAAATATTACCAGACATTTTCTTCTCCTTACAGCAACGCCACACAATGGCAAAGATGAAGATTTTCAGCTGTTTATGTCCCTGATCGATCCAGATCGTTTTGAAGGGGTCAATCATGACAGCAACCATTCCATCGATGTATCTGACGTGATGCGTCGCTTGGTGAAAGAGGAGCTGCTGAAATTTGACGGCACACCGCTTTTTCCAGAACGTCGTGCCTATACCATCAATTATGACCTCTCGCCGAAAGAAGCGGATCTCTATGAGGCCGTCACGAAATATGTCCGTGACGAGTTCAACCGCGCCGACAATCTGACCAAGGAACGAAAAAACACAGTCGGATTTGCGCTGACGATCCTGCAAAGACGCCTTGCCTCATCGCCAGAAGCCATCTATCAATCCTTGCGCAGACGTCGTGAGCGCCTGGAAGCGCGATTGGCGGAGGAAAAACTTGGAAAGAAAGCAGAGATGTATCGTTCGACCATAGATTTTGATGATTTTGATGAAGACGATTTGTCATCTGGAGAACGTGAGGCTTTTGAAGGCAATGTCGCCGATCAGGCTTCCGCTGCGACCACCATCAGCGAGCTGGAGGCAGAGATCGCGATACTGAAAGGCTTGGAACAGCTAGCCAATGAAGTGCGCGCCAGCGGGGAGGACCGAAAATGGGACGAGCTTTCCAAACTTCTCCAGGATAATAAAGAAATGTTCAGCCCAGAAGGTCAGCGTGAAAAGCTGATCATTTTTACGGAGCACAAAGACACCCTGCGCTATTTGGCAGACAAGATCCGCTCACTGTTTGGTGACGATAAAGCCGTCGTCACGATCCATGGCGGCATGCTCCGCGACGAACGTCGTAAAGTCGAAGAACTGTTCAAGCAAGATAAAGACACGCGCATTTTGATCGCCACCGATGCGGCTGGTGAAGGGATCAACCTCCAACGTGCGCATCTCATGGTTAACTACGATCTGCCATGGAATCCAAATCGTTTGGAACAGCGCTTTGGCCGTATCCATCGTATCGGTCAGACAGAGGTCTGTCATCTCTGGAACCTCGTTGCGAAAGAAACGCGAGAAGGGCAAGTCTTCCAGCGCTTGCTCGAAAAACTTGAAGAAGAACGCGAAGCATTGGGCGGAAAGGTTTTTGACATCCTCGGCAAGATGACATTCGATAATCGTCCGTTGCGCGATCTTCTCATCGAAGCTGTGCGCTATGGCAACGATCCATCTGTGCGTGCCAGATTGAACCATGTCGTGGACCATTCTTTTGACAAAGATCAGCTGCGCGCCCTGATCGAAGAAAACGCGCTCACAGAAGATACCATGGACGTTAGCAAGGTCATGGAAATCCGCGAGGACATGGAGCGTCGCGAAGCACATAAATTGCAGCCGCATTTTATCGAGGCTTTCTTCGCGGAAGCTTTCAAGAGCGTCGGCGGACGTATGCGCGCGCGTGAAAAAGGCCGCTACGAGATTACATTTGTGCCAGTTGCCGTGCGCAATCGAGATATGATCATCGGCTTTGGTGAACCCGTATTGCAAAAATACGAGCGCATCTGTTTCGACAAAGCCTATTGTAATGTGCCGGGACAAACACCAGCGGTGCTCATCTGTCCGGGGCATCCGCTGTTGGAAGCCACGATGGACCTGGTGCGTGAAAAGCATGCGGACGTGATGAAACGTGGTGCCATCTTTATCGATGAGAACGATTACGGAATGGCAGCACGACTGCTCTTTTATATTGAAGATGTTGTTCAGGATGGCACCATTCTGCCAAATGGGCAGAAACGCGTCATCTCAAAGAACGTTCATTTTGTAGAACTAGATGAAACAGGTCGTGCAGTCAACGCAGGCTACGCGCCATATCTGGATTATCGCGCCGCTTCCGAAGCGGAGCAGGCAGCGATTCGACCATACATATTGCAGCAAGATTGGCTGATGCATGGTGTGGAAGAACGTGCCGTGGAATATGCAGTCGCAGAGATCTTGCCAAGGCATTTTCAGGAAGTGAAAGCTCACAAAAAGCAGATGCTCGATAAGACGGAAAAAGCTGTCAGAGAACGCCTGATAGCAGAGATCCAATATTGGGATTATCGCGCAGGTGAACTCAAGGAAAAGGAAATGGCAGGCAAGACCAACGCCAAGCTGAACTCCGAAAATGCGCGCCGCCGAGCAGATACCTTGCAGGCACGCTTGCAAAAACGATTGGATGAGATCGCTAAAGAGCGTATGATCTCTTCACAGCCACCGAATATCATGGGTGGGGCGCTGATCATACCAAAAGGGTTGCTCCATCAGTTGATCGGCGAACCGGAGATCGGCACCTTTGGCAAGAGCGATCGACGCGCCATCGAATATGCTGCCATGAAGGCTGTGATGGATATAGAGAAATGTCTGGGCTATGCGCCAGTGGATGTCAGCGCATCGAATCGGGGCTATGACATCGAATCCTATATTCCTAAAGAACGTCGGCAAAGCACAGAGAGCCTGCGCTTTATTGAGGTCAAGGGCCGCGCCAAAGGGGCGGATTCTGTTACTGTGACGAAAAATGAGGTCTTAACAGCGCTGAACAAAGAAGACAATTTTATTCTGGCAATTGTCGAGGTGGACGGCAAGGAGACGCGCATCGTGTATCTCAAGCGGCCATTTCGCTCCGCGCCAGATTTTGCGGTGACAAGTAGCAATTACAATATCATAGATCTCATCCAACAAGCTGAGATCATTTATCAAGAATAGGGTGTATACATATGGCAACGAAGAAACTGATAGAAGTGGCATTACCATTGGAGGCGATCAACGAAGCATCAGCACGCGAAAAATCCATCCGTCATGGGCACCCATCGACGCTGCATCTGTGGTGGGCGAGACGCCCGTTGGCAGCGGCCCGTGCGGTCATCTGGTCCAGCCTGGTGGACGACCCCTCGTCCCATCCAGAAGAATTTCCGACCGAAGAAGCGCAGAACGCAGAGCGTGAGCGTCTCTTTGGCATTCTGGAAAAACTGGTCGTTTGGGAGAATTCCAATAATACCGAGGTGCTCGAAGCAGCGAAAGCAGAGATCATGCGCTCGACAAATGGCCGTCCGCCAGCGCTCCTGGATCCATTTGCCGGTGGCGGGGCGATCCCGTTGGAAGCACAGCGTCTGGGGCTGGAAGCCCATGCCCACGATCTCAATCCAGTGGCTGTGATGATCAACAAAGCCATGATCGAGATCCCGCCAAAGTTTGCCGGCATGCCGCCGGTGAACCCCGATGCCAGAAAGCGCAGCTCTCTGGAAACCTGGCAAGGCGCCCAGGGATTGGCTGAAGACGTGCGCTATTATGGTGAATGGATGAAAGAAGAAGCCTTCAAACGCATTGGCCACCTTTATCCAAAGGTGAAAGTACCAGCAGAACAGGGTGGCGGCGAAGCGACCGTCATCGCCTGGATCTGGGCCAGGACTGTGAAATGTCCAAATCCAGCTTGCGGGTGTGAAATGCCATTAGCCAGCAGTTTCGTGTTGTCAAAGAAGAAGGGTAAAGAAGCCTGGGTGGAACCGATCGTAGACACGAAAGAAAAAATAATAGATTTCTCGGTAAAATATGGCAAAGGAACGCCGCCAGAAGCGCCGAAAATATCTAGAGGTGCAAAATTTAAATGTATTGCTTGTGGGGAAACTATACAAGAAGATTATGTAAAGTCAGAATCACGTGCTGGACAGATGAAAGCGACTTTGATGGCTGTGGTGGCAGAAGGATCGAAAGGAAGACTTTACATTTCACCAGATGAATTTCAAATAAAAATAGCACAATGTGAAAAGCCGGATGTAGATTACCCCGAACAGGAATTGCCATACGATCCACGAAATATTTGGTGTGTGAATTATGGCTTAGACACATATGATAAATTATTTACCAATCGACAGCTCACGGCGTTGACGACGTTCAGCGATCTGGTGGCGGAGGCGCAGGCGAAGGCGGAAACGGATGCAGTGGCGGCAGGCCTGCCAGATGACCACATCCCCCTCAGCGAAGGCGGCACCGGCGCCAAAGCCTATGGCGAAGCAGTAGGCGTGTATTTGGCATTTGCAGTAGATCGAGAAGCTAACTATTCATCGTCGCTAAATGCATGGAGTGGAGACTTTATTGTTCAAACTTTTGGCAGACAAGCACTTCCTATGGTATGGGATTATGCTGAAAGTAATCCTTTTTCGCATTCAACTGGAAATTGGATGGGTGCAATAAAATGGATTATCAAAGCAATAGAAATTCTACCAGCTTGTGGGAAAGGACTCGCAAGACAGTTTGATGCTCAAAGCGATTGTGGGATAAGAAGAATAATGATTTCAACAGATCCACCGTACTATGATAATATCGGTTATGCGGATTTGTCAGATTATTTTTATGTATGGATGAGACGTAGTATAAAACAAAATTGGCCGAAAATCTTTCGAACAATGCAAGTACCAAAAATAGAAGAGTTAGTTGCAACACCATATCGTTTTGACGGGAATAAGAAAAAAGCAAAAGAATTTTTCGAACAGGGAATGTCTCAAGCTTGCCAGCAATTATATAATTATTCTGAAGAAAATATTCCAACAACAATATTCTATGCATATAAACAAAATGATGGCAAAAAAGAAAAAGGAACAACATCGTCGGGATGGGAAACCATGTTATCGGCAATTGTTCATGCAGGTTTTATTATCACTGGGACGTGGCCGATGCATACAGAACGAGAAACGGGATTAAAAGCACATGTAAATGCATTGGCCTCTTCCATCGTTCTTGTCTGTCGCAAACGTTCCGCAGATGCAACGATCTGTACCCGCCGTAGTTTTATCAACGAGCTTAAGCGCGAACTGCGTCCGGCGCTGCAGAAGCTGCAAGCGAGCAACATTGCACCGGTGGATCTGGCGCAGTCGGCGATCGGGCCGGGGATGGCAGTGTTCTCCAAGTATGCGCAGGTGCTGGAAGCAGATGGAGAGCCGATGACGGTGCGCAGCGCGCTGCAGATCATCAATCAGGAGCTGGACATTTATTTCAACGAACAGGATGGCGAGCTTGACCGCGACAGCCGCTTTTGCGTGGAGCTCTATACCCAGTACGCGTTCAACGATCTGAAATTTGGCGAAGCGGATGTGCTGGCGCGCGCGAAGAACACTTCCGTATCAGCGCTGGCGGCAAAAGACGTGCTCTTTGCCGAGAAGGGCACCGTGCATCTCTACAGCCGCGACGAACTGCCGGATAAAGTGGATGAGAATGAAGGGATCATCTGGCTTCTGACCCAGCAGCTGACACGCGCCATGGAGACTGGCGGCGTGCAGGCGTGCGCAGAATTGGTGGCACCGATCATGGGATCGAATGCAGAATTTGCCAAAGCACTTGCTTATCGTCTCTACACCATCGCCGAACGCAAAGGCTGGGCCCAGGAAGCCCACGCCTATAACGCGCTTGTCGTGACTTGGCCGGATATCCAGTCCAGAGCAGCGATGCTGCAGCAGTTCAAACCAGAACAACAGACCATGTTTTGATCAACATAAGGAGGAGCATCATGGGCACGAATCTCGAACTTGTTCAACGAGGTTTTCAACTATTACACCCATTGCTGGCGGGATACGTCTGCCAGGAATTGAACCGGGAATATGGCGCAATGTGGTGGCAGGAGGTATTGCGTACGCTGAACGATCAGGTGCAGGACTTGCCAGATGATGGTGATTATGCGACGTTGGTGGATTCCTTGGATATTGCCAATTGTCTGCGTCTGTTCGACCGCAAGTGGAATGAGATCTTCCGCAAAAAGCTTTCCATTGATTACCGCACCTGGAGCAAAGAACTCATGGGTGTGCGCAATAAGGTGGCGCATATCGGGCTGCAGGATTTCTCAGACAACGACACTTGGCGCGCCTTGGACACGATGGCGCGTCTCTGTGAACCGATTGATGCAGAGGCGGCAG
>ERZ1034897.676-NODE-676-length-15981-cov-30.979216_pt1 | contig 15981 bp, 9 predicted proteins | sample MGYA00520629_ERZ1034897 | MGnify/ENA primary metagenome ERZ1034897 (study PRJEB33766, sample SAMN09781789) | gut metagenome | biome: gut microbiome | host: Homo sapiens | place: Madagascar | study: EMG produced TPA metagenomics assembly of the PRJNA485056 data set... | reverse complement strand
GGATTAATAATAAGAAAGCACATGTTATAAGAGAAATAAAATAATAAAAAAAGAACAAAATCAGGCCTATGAAACAGCTCTTAAGTCTTATGAACAATTGCCTTCATCTGAAAAAGAAAAATATTTATTAGCGGCAGAAACAGCAATTAAAATAATATTACCTTTAGAACCAAAATTGATAAATGAGGATAATGATGTGCCTTTACTACTTTCAATTAGTAGTGATGCCATAGCAAAAGGGTGTGAAGGTGATGTTAGAGATATTATTTGTATTAGATTTAAATCTAACTGGGAAGTAGGTTTTAGTTGTAAACACAACCATCAAGCTCTAAAGCATCCTAGAATAACTGAAGCCAAAGATTTTGGTAAAGTATGGTTGGGTTACCCTTGCAGTAAAAAATACATAGATAACATGAATAAAATTTTGCAACCAATTGAAGATTTTCAAAAACAAAATATTTGTTGGAAAAATATTCCTAATAAAATAGATAATTTTTATGTTCCAATACTTAAAGAGATAATAAAAGAATTTCAGAATATTTGTGAACATTATGCTGATGCTCCAAAGAAATTGTTGTCCTATTTCTTTGGTAGTAAAGATTTCTATAAAATAATATCATTAGAAAAAGATAAACAGACAAAAGTTGTTGCATTTAATATGAATGGAACACTAAATGCATCTTCACAAAATGAAAAATCAATATATAAAGTTAAACGCATACATTATCCAACAAGATTGGTTGATATACGCTTCAAACAAAAAGGTTGTGTTGTATCTAAAACTACAATTTCAATAATATTTGATGGTGGTTGGCAAATTGATATGAGATTACATAATGCTGACAGTAAAGTTAAAATGACTGGATTAAAATTTGATGTTCAATTAGCAGGACAACCTAACGACATATATCAACAACAGCGTAGTTGGTTTGAGTAATCGTAATATATTTTTTTGCAATTTTAATGCGCCGAAGCCCAAGTATCGCCGACACCGGTTTCCACCACCATTTTCACTGCTGTATCTGCCGCTTCTTCCATAATTTTTTGTAACAACTCTGCTGTTTGCTGCGCGTGTTCGGCTTTAACTTCCAGCACCAGCTCGTCATGCACTTGCAGCAACAGACGCCCGTCCAGCTGATGTTCTTGCATCGCCTGATAAACTTTTTGCATAGCCAGTTTCACAATATCTGCCGCTCCGCCTTGTATCGGCGCATTAATCGCCGCACGTTCGGCAAATGACACAATGCGATGATTTTTGTCGTTAATCCCCAACACGGCGCATTTACGTCCCATCGGCGTTAAAACATAACCATGGCTACGGGCAAATTCTATTGTTTTTTCCATATAAGTTTTAACTTCCGGCATAACTGCAAAATATGAATCAATATATTGCTTAGCAACCTCTTTAGTTGTACCGATTTGCTTGGCCAGACCAAACTGCGAAATACCGTAAACAATACCAAAATTAATAGCTTTGGCACGGCTGCGATGATCGCGATCCACTTCTTCCGGCTTCAATCCAAACACGCGGGCGGCCGTGGCGGCGTGAATATCAATACCGGCGGCAAAAGCCTCTTTCAAGGCTTTAACATCGGCAACCGATGCCAGCAAACGCAGTTCCATTTGGCTATAATCGGCAGCCACGATTTTATAGCCCTTACGAGCCACAAAACAAGCACGGATTTTACGCCCGATTTCCGAACGGTTCGGAATATTTTGCAAATTTGGATTAGATGACGCCAAACGCCCTGTATTCACCACCGTTTGCGAAAAAGTGGTATGCACTCGGTTATTTTTATCTTTTACTTCCAGCAAAGCCGTGGTGTAAGTTGATTTCAGCTTGGCATAACTGCGCCATTCCAAAATTTTGGCTGCAATTTCATGTTCTTCTGATAGCTGTTCCAAAACTTCGGCGCTGGTGTTGTAGTTGCCTGTGCCAGCCGTTTTTTTAGCTCCGCTGAATCCCAGTTTATCAAACAAGACTTCGCCGATTTGCTTTGGAGAACCCAAATTAAATTCCATACCGGCTAAAGTAAAAATTTCACTTTCTATTGTGCTCATCTGACGAGCAAATTCATCATTCAATTCCGCCATAGAATTTTCATCAATAGTTATCCCCTCGTCTTCCATTTTCAGCAAAACTTGCAGCAAACGACGGTCGAGCATTTCATAAACATACATTTTATGCTCATGAAAAAGGCTGTCTTTCAAAATATGATAAAGCCGCAAAACATAATCAGCGCTTTCAAAAACATAATTGCCATATTCGGGGCTAAAAAAATCAATTTTTTTAATTTTTGCCGAAAGTTTAGGTTGCGCTATTTTTTTATCCAGCAGCATATCGCTCAACACTGCTAAAGTATGCTCATGCAGCGAGCTATCCACATCATACGACATTACCGCAACATCATGATACGGCCACAAATCAAGCTGTTTGCCGCAAATTTTGTTCAAATAATGCCACTGCGTTTTCAAATCCAAAGCAATTTTTAAAATATTTGGATTTTCCAAAGTAGCAAGCAAAAACTTTTTAACCGTTTCATTGTCCAGCTGTGACACATCATGGTGCGAAAACAAATCTGCCTCGCCTGCCACTTGCGGTATCGGCAAATAATAGGCACTGTTTTCCTTTGTACAAACACTCAAAGCCTCCGGCTCAACACCATTATGCAAAACCTGAAAACCAAATTGCTGCGCTGAAACAATTTCTTGATATAATGCTTTCAAATCATCGCGGTTTTGAATTTTCAGATAACGCGCCGGCTCTTCTTTTTTAGCCGCAACAGGCGCACCGCCCAAAGCACAGCAGCGCTCTTCAATCCATTTCTGCAGCTTTGGCAAAATGCTTTTAAAACCAAGTTCAGTCACAAAATCAAGCAGCGTTTCGGCATCTGGCGCCCGACACTTGAATTCATCTAAAAAATGCTCCACCGGCACATCATTTTTAAGCGTCACTAATTTCAGCGAAAGTTCTGCGGCTTCTTTATTTTGCATAAGCACTTCACGGCGTTTGTTTTGCTTGATTTTATCGGCGTTATCCAACACACCTTGCAACGAGCCAAACATATTAACCAGTTCGGCCGCCGTTTTGGGACCAATCCCCGGAACACCTGGAATATTATCGATTTTATCGCCGGAAAGCGCCTGCACATCAACAACCTTATCCGGATAAACGCCAAATTTTTCATGCACATCTTCAGGGGTAAAAAATTTGTCTTTCATACCGTCATAAAATTCCACATGCGGACGAATAAGCTGCATCAAATCCTTATCTGCCGACACCACAACCACATCATGACCAGCTTCAACCGCCTGTTTTGCATAGGTAGCAATCAAATCATCTGCTTCATATCCCTCTTGCAAAATATATGGCAAATTCAAATTCTGCACTGTTTTATAAATCAGCTCAAACTGCGGAATCAGCAATTCTGGAATCTCCGCGCGTGTCGCTTTGTAATCAGCAAAAAAGTTGTTGCGAAAATTCTGACGCTTGGCATCAAAAAGCACCGCGCAATAATCGCAAGGAATTGCTTTTATCAGCCGCATAAACATTGTCAAAAATCCATACACCGCATTCACCGGCTTGCCGTTTGGCGCCGTCATAGTCGGAAGCGCGTAAAATGCTCTAAAAATATACCCTGAACCGTCAATCAAACAAACTTTTGCCATTTTATTTTCTCCTTATCCGCCAATATAGCGACTTTTTAAGCGTTCGCCAAGCATTAAAAATTTTTCTTTACGCTTTTGTTTATAAAACCTTCTTTAACTTATTTTATATATAGTAGTAAGCTACGTATATTTGACTAAAAATGAGAGAATACTATGCCGCAAAACGTAAAACAAAAAATTCGCCGCAACCTCAAAAAAGGGTTGGTTATTTTGGAAGACACCATACGTAAGACCAAAGCGAAAAGTGCCGCCAAGAAAAAATCGGCTCCAAAGAAAAAACGCTCCGCGAAAAAGAAAAAAAGCGGCTCTTCATTATGGAAATCTTTGTTTATTCTCGGTTTATGGACTGGACTGTTTTTGTTTATAGCTGTTGGCTGTTATGTGGCGTATTGCTACTTTACCATACCGGATATTGCCAAATCTGTGGCGCAAACACGCCAGCCTTCAACCACCATTATGGCCGAAAACGGCAGCGATATCGCCTCGTTCGGCAATGTCTATGCCGAAGTGATATATCCGGATAATCTGCCCAAAAATCTGACTAACGCCATTATCGCCACCGAAGACCGCCGTTTTTACAAGCATTTTGGTTTTGATGTCTGGGGTTTTGGACGCGCCATGATTACCAACCTGTTCCGTGGTCGCTATGCCCAAGGCGCTTCAACCATCACACAGCAAGTGGCAAAAAATATCTTTTTAACACCAAATAAAAATATCAAACGTAAAGTTCAGGAGCTGCTACTGGCGTTTTGGCTGGAAAATAAACTGACTAAAAATCAAATTATGGCGCTGTATCTAAACCGCGTATACTTTGGCTCCGGAAACTATGGCGCCGAAGCTGCCGCAAACTGGTATTTCAACAAAAACGCCGACAATTTAAACCTGCATGAAGCGGCAATTTTGGCTGGTATGCTCAAAGCGCCAAATCGCTACAACCCGATTTTAAACCGTGAAAAATCGCTAGAACGCGCCAATGTCGTTTTGCATAACATGCTTGAGTGCGGCTACATAAATCAAAAGCAATACGCTTCCGCCAAAACCTTGCCGATAAGCAACGGACAGCAATACCGCGTAAGCGGCGGCAAGCACTTTGCCCAATATGTTTATGACGAAGTCAACAGCTATATCGGCGAACGTTCGGTTGATGTGAATGTTATGACCACGCTTGACCAAAAGTTGCAGGAAAGTGCCGAAAAAATCTTGCGTTCGCACATTTGGGGCGCAAAAGGCAAAAACGTCAGCGAAGGCGCGATTGTGGTTATGGATTATAACGGCGCCATCAAAGCCATGGTCGGCGGCATGGATTATAACCGCAGCCAATTTAACCGCGCGGTGCAAGCTATCCGCCAATCCGGTTCAGCGTTTAAACCGTTTGTTTATCTCACGGCTTTGCAATACGGCTTTGCACCGGACAGCATGGTCAACGACGCACCACTAAAAATCGGCAAATGGCAGCCGTCAAATTACAGTAAACGCTATTATGGCAATGTTACTTTAGATTTTGCCCTCACCCATTCACTAAACGTGGCAACTGCGGCGCTTTCTAAAGAGCTGTATCTCAAAGATATTGCCGCCAACGCCCGTAAAATGGGTATCAGTACAAAAATAGAGCAAACTCCGTCCATGGTTTTGGGTACAAACGGCGTAAAAGTGATTGATATGGCCACTGCTTATGCTGTGCTTGCCAACGGCGGCTATGCGGTTTGGCCGCACGCGATTAACGAGATTTCCAGCAAAGACGGACATCAGCTTTATGTGCGTCAATCCAATCGGCAAAAACAGATTATAGATGGCAATATCGTTAAAGAAATGTCGCAAATGCTCAGCCATGTGATTACCCGCGGCACCGGCAAAAAAGCACAACTACCATATTTTGCCACCGGAAAAACCGGAACAACGCAAAACTACCGCGATGCTTGGTTTGTGGGCTGGGGCGGAGGCTATGTAGCCGCGGTTTGGGTTGGTAACGACAATGAAAAACCAATGAATAAAGTCGGCGGCGGCACTATTCCGGCTGAGATTTGGCACGATGTAATGCTGGCGGCGCACAATATAAAACCGCTGACGACAGAAGATGACGATATCGGCTCCCTTATTGACACCAACACTTCTGCTGATAGTATCGGCGATTTAATAGAAGAAGAGGATTTGGCTGATGAAACCAAAGCAAAAACTAAATCAGCTCCTTCCACTCTAGAAGGCTTGCTGGACAGTATTTTTTAGTCAAATCTTTTATATTTTTCACGCCTTAAAACTTATTTAGTTTTAAGGCGTTTTTTATCTTTACATTTTTTCTGCTCATCGTGAAACTAATCATGAAAGCTATATACTGCTTTTTAACTGAAATTGAAAATCTTTGCAAAAGTTGCACAGTTGACAATAGCGGTACTTGTTCTTTAGTTTTGTATTTTTAATTATATATTTATATTAAAACCAAATAAAAAAACAAGCATGCTAAATTTTGCCATGTACTTTCTGATATATTTTCAACCAAAAAGCCAAACGCGAGAAATTGCCCTGCAAAAACATTTTACATAAAAATTGATTAAACAGACTTAATTTATGCGGAAAAAATACCTTTTGCTCCGCCAAATTTAAGCAGATTTTTTGATATTTTTGCCAATAGCTTTTATAGTCCGCATTCTTAAAATACGGATACGAACAACATTGCCGAAAGATTATTTTCGAAAAATCTTTTTTCATCAATTCATAACATTTTATATCTTCCATTGTTGCAAAATGCGTCATTATTTTTTGCGCCAATAAAATATGGTCGTTAATCTCCCGCTCTGAAAATTTTTGATGTGTCAAACTGCTTTCTGTCTGCCGGTAGAACATAAGCTTTTCTTTTACGCACACTGATTTTTTTACTCGCTCAAACACTAAAAATGAGTAATAATAATCTTCAGCCATTTGTTTAAAATCCGCCGAAAAGTACAAGTCTTTTAAAATTTCCCGCTTATACAATTTCCCCCAAACCGCTATTTGCAGCTTGGGCTTTTGATTTTTCATATAGTGCAAAAATAAATTACCGCCATCCTGCAGCGAACTGCTATTGCTTTTTATATTCATCAGGTTTTTATGCTTTTTCTCTTTTAAGCACCAAGCCATATCGCTGTTTGTTTTTTCCAGTGCCATCGTCATATATTCCATAAACTGACAACACAGCATATCGTCAGAATCCAAAAAAGCGATATAATCGCCTTTAGCTTTTTGCAAAGCTGCGTTGCGAGTTGCCGAAACCCCGGAATTTTTTTGATTAACAATCACAAAACGGCTGTCTTTTGCCGCATATTCTTGCAAAATTTGCCAAGAGCTGTCTATTGAACCGTCATTAACACAAATAGCTTCCCAATAAGGATATGTTTGCGCTTGCAAGCTATCTAAGCATTCGGCTAAATATTTTTCTACATTATAGACCGGAACAATTATCGAAATCAATTTATCTGAGCTGTTTTTTCCTGATGTTATTTGCATATTTTCTCCATTAGCCGTTCTAAAAGCCACAAAAAAAGCCGCCTTGATGAGAGGCAGCAGGAAGTTAGAACCTATAATGGAAATAGTGTAGTGTATTTGGCGTAAGAGCAAGCTCCTACGCCTTATTAACTACCTTCCTGCTCTCAGGCAACAAGGTAGTTTTTCTCATCTGGAAAAACCAGCTATCCATTAGAGGGTTCTAAACCTCACACAGGTTATCAACCTATGCAATTTAAAGCTAAAAAATTTAGTGAGTAAAGTCAAATTGTTTTTTCTAGTTTTAATACAAAAACTCTTCGATGGGGCAAAAAATTCCGGATATTACAGAAATTGGCACATTTTGTAGAATATATTTTCAAAAAATAAAAACAAGCAACTCAAGCTCTAAAGAAAATCACCCTTGCACACAAGAGATACACAAATTTTCTAAATGAGCATAAGTTGCTTGTTTTACAGTTTGTTAGGCAAGTTGCACTAACTTTCAGAAATAAACAGATTCTATCTTACAAATCCATCGTATCCAACAATTCACGGGTATAAGCGCGCAGCTCGCCGCTGTTCATCAAACTCAATTTAATGTTCGCGCGCTGCAAATCTGCGTTTGTTCCGCAGTCAAAACGCAAACCTTTACACAACACACCATAAATAGGCATACCGCGCAAAGCAGCCAAATTCAAAGCATCGGTCAAATTAATTTCACCATTAGTGCCTTTAGTAACCTCTGGCAAAATATCCAACACTTCGTTTGGTATAACATATGGTCCCATAGAAGCATAATTAGAAGGAACTTCCTCTAATTTTGGTTTTTCAATCAAACCTGTAGCGCGCACAACATTACCTTCGCGTTTAGCGCCAATCAAAGCCCCATAGCGCACCATCTCTTGACGCGGACATTCCATAATATTCTCTACAATTCCGCCCTTTTGTTCATAAACATCGCACAGCTGTTTCAAAACCCCGTCGCCATGCAAATTGATATACACATCATCAACCCACATCACGGCAAAATCACGCTTACCAATAAGCTCTTTAGCCATCAAAATTGCATGACCATTTCCTTTTGGTTCACTTTGACGGGCAAAAGAAAACTTCATTCCGGCCGGAATAATCTTGCGAACGCTTTCCAGCAAATCCAATTTGTTTTTAGATTGCAGATGAGCTTCCAGCTCTGGAGCCGGAGAATAATATTTTTCAAACATATGCTTGCAGGCGTCATCGCTATATATAAAAACTATTTCTTTGATACCTGCTTCGGCGCAGCTGTCCACCGCATATTGGATAACCGGAATATTATCCAGCGTCATAAAGCCTTTATGCAAAACTTTTGTAGTAGGCAAATTTCTTGTAGACAGGCCGGCAACCGGCAATACACAAACTTCAGGTTTTCTATTCATTTTTTATCTCCATAATTATTTATAAAATTAACTTAGCACTCAAATTTCTACAGCTCAACCAAAACTACTTTTTATTTCACAACTATTCTTCCGGTCGGCTTTTGCACTGCGCCGTCTGCTTCTTTCAATAAAGACTTTGTCGTTGTTTTAACTTCTGGCGTTTCAACCTCTTTTTCATAGGATTTTTTAATAGTTCCGCTGACTGTTTTTTCTACAATATTATTTGTAATTTTCCGCAATGTTGGACGATTTTTTTGACTTTCCATTGTTGGTCCCACATCAAAAATTGCTTCCGGAGCCTCGTCATCAATATGCGTTTTTGCCGCATCTACTATTGGCTGAAAACTTTCTTTTGTCATATCATTTTGGGTGTTTTTATTTTCTACATCCAATAAATTTGTATTTTCTCTCTGCTCGTTTAATTTTTGTTCAGCCTGTTTTTTAGCCTTTTCTTCTGCCAAAACTTTTTGCCCATTATCAACAAACTCCTGCAATTTTTGAGCCGTTTTAGCATATATATCTTCCATATTTTCATATTCAACAGCCAATGACTGCAAATTCTTTTGCAAAACAACTGTCACATTTTCCAGAGCCAACACATCGTCTTTCAAACTTCCGGCATCTTCACATTGACGCACCAGCGCGTCTATTTGCGGACGTATATTTTCATTCAGCTCACTAATTTTAGTCTGAAAATCTTTCAGTTCCAAACTATCTGACGCTTGCTGTGCCGCTCCTAAATTTTCAAGTTCTTTGAGCTTATCTTGCTGCAATTGCTGATATTTTTGCATTAACTCAGCCGTTTTATCATTATAAGTTTTGCTTTCATCTAAAACATTTTGATATCGGTTCTGCACATCTTCATGATAGTGATTTGAGCTATCTTTTTCCATATCGGTCAATTCTTGCAAAAGAGCCGCGCAGTCATTTTTGATTTGTTCAACATTTTCTTCAGTAAAATCAGCCAAATGCGCCATACTTTGCATAGAATCTACCTGTCGGTTGATTTCATTAAGCCGCGCCAATCTGCCTTTATACCAAGCAATTTGAATCTCATTATCACTTTTATCTATGCGGCTTTCCAAAACCGGTACAATTCTGTTCACATAGTCCGAAACCAATGTAACTTGCTGCTGAGCGGCGGCCATTTGTTCATTTAATTCTTTCAACCTAGCCGCCTTTTGCGCCTGCTTTTCTTCTTCAATTTCTTTCCAATGAGCGTCATATTTTTTCACAATATCCTCAATATTAATATCCAATGAAGGTTTATTCAGCATTCCGGAGAGTGAAAAAGAAAATTGAGGCACCTCCGGCAATTGCTTAAGCGATACATCAAACAAGTTATTTATTTTCCAATTTGGAATATCTACATTACCCGAAACACTTATATCTACATTGTCGTTTTGCATCACAAAGTTATCATACTGTAAATTTCCCTGCTCTGCAGTAATATCCCCGCCAAACCTTGAAAAAGAAGTTTCTCCGGTTTGCAGACTATCTCTAACTTTTTGGAACAACCCTTTAGAATATTCACGCTGCGATAAATCGTTTTGAATTTGTATAAACTCCATTCCGGAAATCACCGTGTTTTCAGCCTCAAAATGAATTTTTCCGCTAAAATTATTAACAAACTCATCAATTGAAGAAGCTGGCATATTAAAATCAGTGTTAACCGACATTATTCCGTCTGAAAAACGATATAAAGAACCGCCGGCATTTTGTAAATTTATATTTTTCGCTTCTAAATTTCCTTTGACAACCGAAAATTTATCATAAGATATCTGTATATTTCCGCTCAAATCAACATCATTATAACCAACAGAAATATCGTTAAGCTGCATAATATTATTTGAATTTAAAATTTGCAGTTTCAAATCATTAAATACCTTATCTTTATAGATTGCTTTATTTGTAGTCAATTTTACATCTAACAGCAAATTGCGATACAAATCAAAAACAATTGCGTCTTTGCTAAAATTAGGACGAACAAAAAAATCTTCTTTCTGCACGCGGTTTATAGCCGGAATACTTGACATAGATTGCATATCAATCACATTTTCAATATTAAACTCGTCAACATTAACCTCGGCATTCAGTCGATAATTATTTTTTTCTTTAGCCAAAGTTCCTTCGCCTTTATAATTTGCAATGCCCAAAACACAGTTGGTATTTTTAAATGACCAATTAGAAACTTTACCGCTTACATCGCCTGTGCAATTAAATGCCCCTCGATTATTTGCCGTAGTTTTAAGTGAGCCGCCCAAATTATTCACCAGTTCGCTAAAATTCATGGTTTTGATTTCCATTTGTCCATCAAATCCAAATTCCTCTTCTTGCTTTACAACTCCCTTATAGGCAAAACGATTATCATCTGCCGATATTTTGATATCTAAATTTCCCTGGTGCAAATCACCGCTATACATTCCGGATGCCTGAAAATTACCGGCTTTGAATATATTCCAATTTGGCCATGGAGTTTTGAGTTTATCATTAACTTCATTCATTTTATTAGATTGAAAGTCAAAATTAACTTCATCAAAATTCAAATCCAAACTTCCAAGTTTGCTGACTGCGGCAGAAAGTTTTATTTTGCTGCTCAAAGCGCCATTGGCCAAAAGTTCTTTTACCTGAAGATTACCATCTGCGGCTTCCATATTCAAATTGACGCCGGTCATCTGCACACCGCGGAAAGTCAAGTTATCTGCATGCAAAGACGCATGCATTTTCAGCCATTTCAAAAAGCTCAGATTTCGAATATCGGCTCTGATATTATCCATCATTGTCTGCGCTTTTTCATTTTTTGGCAGATAGTTATCCAAATTAAGCGTATCAGCAAGCAGCTGCAGTTCATAAACATTAGAATTGTCGCCAAAAGTTATTCCGGCCACGCCGCTGATATTCATTTTATCCATCATCAGTTTAATATCATTAGCCGACACAGCGTTATTATTTCCGCTCAAATTAAAAGAAACCAAGGCGTTGCGATAAGTTGACTGCGTATAAGATTTAACTGACGCGCCCATACTGTTCAAAAACGCCAAAAAGTCTTTACTATCCAAAGAAACTTTCAAAAAATACTGCGGAGAATTTTTTTCTTCTACCAAACTGCCGTCCATGGTCAAAACCGTATTTCCGGCGCAAGCCGCATAAAATTCATCAAGCGACAAAGTGTTATCAGCCCAGCTGCCCTTAAAACTTACACTTTCCCACGCACCGGTTTCACCGTCGTTCAAAACCACACGCTCCGAGCTGATATCAGCGTTTATATTCACATTAAAGTCCGGTTTATAAACACTGCCGTTTTCCACAAACTTTTTGTATTCGGCCTTCAAAATAGAAAGCAGCGGACGCAAATCCAAATTAACCAGCTGATATTTGATATCCACATTTTGACGCTGCTCTGCGTTTTGCTGCAGCGGAATAATCACTGTTCCCGAACCTTCAATAAACCCATCATATTTAATAATAAAGCTAGAAAGTTTAATTTGCTCGCTATCAGTTTCCACTCCCACCGAAAACTGTAACGGAACATTATAGTTTTCATCTAAAATCTGCATACCGGATAAAATATTTGCAAAATTGGCCGTTTGTTTTGAACCGCCGCTAAAATCGCCCTTATAAGCTTGTTCATTTGGCATATAAGTGCCGTCAAAACGCAAAAAGCTTTCTGACTTTGGATGCGTTATGGCAAAATTAACCGGCACATCGGCCAAACCGGAAAAACTGCCCAAACTAACTGCCACGCCAAAATGGTCTTCATCTTTTACAAAATTACCGTCCAGCCGATAAGGTCCGGCGAGTGTTTCGGCCTGTACATCGGCGTTTAATTGCGATAAATCAAATTTTATACCGGACTTTTCATTATTCAAATGCAGCAAAGCGTTTTGCAAACTAAGGCTTTGCAATCTGGTGTTTATATCCGAATCGCTGATTGATTTGCCATAATTAGACCAATTTAATTCACCTTTTTCATTAATATTTATCCAAATTTCTGTTCCTATCAATGAAAGCGACCGAATATCCGGCGAGCCTTTAAGCAGCGATTGCAATGAAACTTCCGTATTCAAATTATCAATAGTGGCTAAAACGTCGGCCGGATTATTAGGATTAATAATCTTCACATTTTTGGCGCTCAGCGTTGGCTGCGGTAAAATCTGCACGTCAATAGAACCCGAAAATTCTATTTTTTTACCGGTAATTTCCGAAAATTTTTCGGCAATATCATTTTTATACGTGTTCCAATCCACCATAGAGACATAAGCGGACAAACCGCCTATTATCAACACAAACAGTCCCAAAAATATCAAAATTATTTTCTTAGCCAACGTTTTTCTCCTCAACGGATATAAAGATAAACTTGACTTTTAGTGTATATTATCCATACAATAAATCAATATTTTTTTCTATCACGGGGTAAAACTATGGATAATAAACAAAAGCTCTTTGAATTAGCTGGAAATTGCCGGCTAAATGCCTATGCGCCGTATTCGCATTTCAAGGTTGGCGCGGCAATTTTAAGCAATGGGCAAAAATTTTTTTGCGGCTGTAATGTCGAAAACGCCTCCTATCCTTGCGGAACTTGCGCCGAAGCCGGAGCAATTTCGGCCATGATTGCCGGAGGCGAAACCCAAATTTCAGAAATTTTAATCATTGCCGATACGGCGCAGATTCTGCCCTGTGGCAACTGTCTGCAAAAAATTCTTGAATTTGGCAGCAAAAACACGCTTATTCACAGCGCCAACCTCAACGGAATTGTAAAAACCTTTCATTTATATGATTTAATGCCCAACTTTTTTCAAGCGAAAGATCTCAAAAATGCTGACTAACTCACTCAATTACATCAAAGCACAAATCAAAGATTTTATACCGGATACGGCTTTAATTCTTGGCTCAGGACTTGACGGCGTAAGCCAGACAATCGAAAATCCGCTCTATATTAATTACGCCGCCATTCCGGATTTTCCGCAAACCACGGTTGCCGGCCACAAAGGACGCTTTGCCTTTGGGCAAATTGGTTCGCGCAAAGTTATTTGCATGGAAGGACGTTTTCACCTATATGAGGGCATCGCCCCGCAGCTGATTGCCGATATTGTCGGTTTGCTTGCCGCCTTGGGTGTAAAAGAGCTGATTATTACCAACGCCGCCGGTTCACTCAAAACCTCTATGCCGGCCGGCAGTTTGATGTTGATAAAAGACCATATTAATTTTAGCGGCCACAACCCGTTAATTGGTCCGCACGATGAACCATATTTTCCGGATATGAGCAACGCTTATGACGCGGTTTCTCGCCAAAAAGTGAAAACTATGGCGCAGCAGCTGAATATTGAGCTTTTTGAAGGTGTGTATCTTATGGCAATGGGGCCAAACTATGAAACACCGTCCGAAGTAAAGCTTTTCCAGCTATTTGGCGCCGACGCAGTTGGTATGTCGACCGTGCCCGAAGTTATAGCCGCCGTGCATAAAGGGCTGAAAGTGCTGGCTTTTTCGGTGATTTCCAATTTAGGGACCGGACTAACATCTGAAGTGCAAAATCACCAAGATGTTTTAGCCCAAGTTCAAAAATCGTCAAAAAAGCTTGAGCAGCTGCTCAAAACCTATCTCAACCAATAAGGAGACACCCTAATGTTACCTCAAGAAATTATCCGCCGCAAACGCAATAAAGAAGTTTTATCCGCCGCCGAAATCAACGAGTTTATTCAAGGATTAGCCAGCGGAGATGTCGCAGATGAACAAGTTGCGGCTTTGACTATGGCAATATTTTTGAACGGACTGAACAGTCAAGAAACCACTGCTTTGACTTTGGCAATGCGAGATTCGGGAGATATTTTGAGCTGGGAAGGTTTTGACAAGCCGATTGTAGACAAGCATTCCAGCGGCGGCGTTGGCGACAAAGTCAGCCTTATGCTGGCTCCGCTTCTGGCGGCGTGCGATGTGTATGTGCCAATGATTGCCGGACGCGGTTTGGGGCATACTGGCGGCACCATTGACAAACTTGAGTCGATAAAAGGCTACAACACGCAGGCAAATATAGACCTTTTCAAAAAGACTGTCAAAAATGTCGGCTGTGCCATTATTGGCCAAACCGCCAACCTTGCGCCGGCAGACAAAAAAATTTATGCCATCCGCGATGTTTGCGGCACGGTTGAATCCATTCCGCTGATTACCGCTTCCATACTTTCTAAAAAACTGGCGGCCGGATTGCAATATTTGGTTATGGATCTAAAATGCGGCAACGGTGCGTTTATGGGGAGTTTTGATGACGCCAAAACTCTGGCGCAGTCTATTGTCAGCGTGGCGAACGCCGCCGGCACCAAAACCCGCGCGGTTTTGACCGATATGAACCAAGTTTTGGGTTTCACAGCCGGCAACGCCGTAGAAATCCGCGAAACTTTGGACTATTTGCAAAATAAAAATATCAACAGCCGTTTGGATATTGTGACCAAAGAGCTTGGCGCCGAACTTTTGCTGCAATGCGGACGCTGCCCGACTCTTGCCGAAGCGCACGAATTGCTGAACAAAGCACACTCTTCCGGCGCGGCGTTAGAAAAATTTGCCCAAATGACGGCGGCGCTGGGCGGAGCCAAAGACTTTGTAGAAAATCCGGAAAAATATTTGCCGCAAGCTCACTATCAAAAACCTATATTTGCTGAATCGGACGGCTACGTTTGCGCCATGGATACCCGCGCGATTGGCGTCAGCATCATCAAACTGCACGGCGGGCGTTCGATTCCGGGGCAAAAGCTGGATTTATCCACCGGATATACGGAATTTGCGCAAATCGGCGATACAATGGAAGCCGGAAAAACTCCGCTGGCGATTGTGCATTATAATCATGAAGAAGAATATGAAATTGCCAAAGCCGATATTCTTTCTGCCGTGGAAATAAAAGAAAAACAACCACCTGTACATAATCCGATTTTGCTGAAAATATAGAATCATTTTTTCTTGTAAAATTCTGCTAGTTTAGCACAATTACTTTCGTTGTCATACTTGGGTGGCACACCCCACAGGATGTGCCAATCCCGAGTGTCCATAACGTCATTGCGACAGCAATGTCAATATGCGTTGCCGTTGGCAACAAGGTTGTGGATTCTCCAGTCTGCCTCGCCTATAAAACGGCATGAGGCGCTGAAGAATGACGTGTACAAATTAGTAACGAAACAGCGGCATACTACAACACATAAAGCAATGCGCCAAACTCACACAGCTCTCAGAAACTCGGATAGCGTGCGTAGATGCGACGGAATTTTTAAGCGACGTGTACAAAGTGGTACACGAGCACAAATAACACCTAACTAGCAGAAACTCGGATAATGGGGCTAATACGCATTAACTTTTTTGCGCCGTGTACAAAGTGGTACACAAGCACAAATAACACCTAACTAGCAGAAACTCGGATAGCGTGCGTAGATGCGACGGAATTTTTAAGCGACGTGTACAA
>ERZ1034897.675-NODE-675-length-15993-cov-4.584891_pt1 | contig 15993 bp, 30 predicted proteins | sample MGYA00520629_ERZ1034897 | MGnify/ENA primary metagenome ERZ1034897 (study PRJEB33766, sample SAMN09781789) | gut metagenome | biome: gut microbiome | host: Homo sapiens | place: Madagascar | study: EMG produced TPA metagenomics assembly of the PRJNA485056 data set... | reverse complement strand
TTTTTCAATGGTTTTCGGTTAATACGGCGGTTTTGTTAATCTATTTTCGTTCAAATTTAACCTTTGACAGTATCAATTCAAAATGTTAAATTATGTGTAACCATGTGCAACCGAACGCGCACGAAGCGCCGGAAAGCCTTTATTTATCAATGGTTTTCACGATTGAACGCAAACCACGAAAAACAAGCCGTATTCCCTACGTTGTGCGCCAAATGTGCGCCGGAAAGGTTGATACATGGTAAAGCTGATAAAGGGGCAGCCGTGGTATCTCTGCCCCGTCTGCAATCAAAAGATGTTCCCCGTTCGTGATGGCGCGGTATGCAAGGGCGTTATTATTCCCTGCCGCCGATGCGGAGAAGCGCGGGAAATGATAATCAATTACCGCGAGATCAAAACGGGGGTGTCTACAACCAAATAACACGGCGCAAAAGGAAAAGGAGGCTCACCCAATGGCAAGCATACGGAAGATAAGCGAGAACAGTTACAAGGTAACGGTATCATGCGGCAGGACTGCCGGAAACAAGCAGATACGCCATTATATGACGTGGACGCCGGACAAGCCCATGACAGAAAAGCAGATGGAAAAGGCCGTGCAGAAAGCGGCGTATGAGTTTGAGAAGCAAATAGAGCTCGGCTTTAGGCCGGACGATAGCCGGACGTTCCGGGAATACGCAGAGTATTTCATAGAGCTGAAAAAAACGCAGGGGCATACAGCGGGAACGATTCGCGGGTATGAGTGGGTAAAGCGGCGGGTTTATGAGGGTATCGGCGATATGAAACTTGTAGACATTCGACCGCACCACCTAAACAAGCTATACGCAAAGATCGCGCAGCCCGGCACAAGAATAAACCGCTTGTACTGCTATCCAAAAATTGAGATCAGACCGTTTGTAAATAGCTTTGGAGGCGTCAACAGGGTTAGCAAAGACAGCGGAATAAATACGGACATAATTACCCGCGCTTGCCGTGGGGACAGGCTTACACAAACCGCCGGTATGCGTCTGGCGTCGGCTCTCGGTCTGGACTTCAAGACCGCGTTTCGCACGGAGGAAAACAAAGACACGCTTACAAATGCGATGATCGAAAAGCACCATGTCTTTGTGCAGATGGTTCTTGATGAAGCAGAAAAGGACATGATAATCATGTACAACCCGGCGAGGCGTGCAACCGTCCCGAAACGAAAGGCGGAGCCGAAGAAAGATAAATGCTTGCAGCCCGAAGAGCTTAAAGCGTTTCTTGACGTTCTCGACGGTGAGCAGATCAGAACTAAGGCGATGTTTTACACGATGATCTACACCGGAATGCGGCGCGGCGAGCTATGCGCCTTGCGCTGGGATAAGATCGACTTTGAAAAAGGGCAGATTCTTATAGACGCTGGCATAACTTACACGAAAGAAACCGGTATAGTATACGGGCAGACAAAAACCGGAAACGTCCGGTATGTTTCTATTCCACCGGCTCTTATTTCCACCCTTAAAACATATCGGAAATGGTTTATTGAAGAGCGTTTCCGGCTGTGCGGTGCGTGGGAAGATAGCGGCTTTGTATTCTGCCGCTCTCTCGGCTCTGTCATGGCGCCAACAGATGTTAATATTCTTTTATCGAAGCTCTGCGAGCGGCACGAAGTCCCACACATACACCCGCACCAATTCCGCCATACGGCGGCAAGTCTTATGATCGCCAACGGTACGGACGTGGTAACGGCGGCGGGCGTTCTCGGCCACAAGAACACAAAAACAACGCTATCCGTATATGCTCACGCGATAGACACGGCAAAAGAAAAAGCCGCAAATACTATGGAATCGGCTATAGAGGCTTGCAAAATCGGATAAAACGTGATATAATACTAAGCAATCGAATGACAAAACGTGCATGGAAGAAATTCCCGCACGAATGAGCCTATGAGCCTATTACGGTCGCTTGGTAACAGAGCGAACGCGATAGGCTCATTTTATTTTTTCGGACTTTGAAAGGAGAATACAGCATGGCGAAACTTAGAACGCTTCCGAAAGCATACGACTACTTCAAGGAGAAAGACCCGGATTCCGCGCTTACGAAAAACTATTTTCGGACGCTGATAAAAACCGGGGCTATCCCGTCAAAACGGCTCGGTAAAAATTATCTGGTCGATATTGAAACGCTCGATCAGCACATAGCGAAAGCCTTTAGCGGCCTCTGAAAAGGGGAAACGCGCCACACAAGGGGGTACTATGTCCAAATCGAGCCGGAAACGGTACCAGGCGAAGCGCCGGGAATATAAGCAGATCGAGGAACAGATAGACCGGCGCAACGCCTACGGACTACCAGACCCGACGCCGAAAGCGGCGGTTGACAAGATCATACAAAAAGAACGGAGGATAAGACCATGACAACGGAAGAAGCAAAGAAATTTGCAGAGGAAACAAAAAGACGATTTAAAAAAACGGACGAACGGCGAGAAGAGATAGAGCGCCGCATTGACGATCTCTATTTAGAGATCGCAACGGCGGATACGGTAGCCGTCGGCCTTGCTTTCCGCTGCTATGCGTGGACGGAAAGCGGAAACGCAATTGATGAAGAACTCGCAAAAGTAGCCTTTGCATCGGCGGAGACAATGAGCATTTATGAGAAGCTGAGCAAAATTGACGAATTGGAGTATATGCACGGATGAACGAAACAAAGGAGATCACCATGAAAGACTTTGCGGAGATGGATAAGCGTCCGCAGTATTTCAACTTTTTTCTTGAATCGTGCGAGACGCTGGCAATGCTCGACAACGAAGGAGCGGGAAAGGTTATACACGCAATCGCGGATTACTTCATTGATGGCGATACGCCGGAGGATTTGCCGACGTTCACAAAGAGCGAGCGCCGGGCATACACCCGTATCAAGCGCGGATGTGATGATAGCTGCGCTCTGTGGTACGCGAAAGTTGTTGGAGGAACAGAGGGCGCAAGAAAGCGCTGGGGGAACAAAACCGAAGAATAAGAAATAGGTCTCCTATAGGTCTCCTATAGCACTCCCACCATTTTGCTAATAGCAACTCGTAACTCGTAACTCGTAACTCGTAACTCATAACGCATAACGCATAACAGCGTCCCCCTGTAAAGGGGGACAAGCATCCCTACGGGATGCTATTAAAGGGAAGCACAAACGCGGGGCGTTTGCACTTCTGCGCTTGTGTTATGTATGCATTTTCCCCGATGTTGTTTGCATCTTCCCGGATAATGCATACATTTCCCGGCTTAATGGTAACATCCCGCACGAAAGGAGCGGACAGGATGAATCTTAGAATCTTCCGCATGACAGCGAAAAAGGCGTATGACAGCATGGAGGACACCGTAAACCGGTATTCTCTGGAAGAGTATATAGCAATCTTTGAGCATTTCTTTTCCCGGTACGCCGAGAAGCGCGGAGAAGATCACCCGCCGGTAGGATGCGGAAACATCCGGCGTATCATGGAGCGGATGCCGTACACGGGCGCAAAGGATGAAAGCATCGGCGGGCGGGATATGTTCGACTACACGGCGGATATGTACCCGGCGATGATAGATCAGTATTTCCGAACGCGCTTTTTCCCCGGATGTGATTACCGCATATTTCACTTTATGTGCGGCAACGTTCGGGAGCTGCGTGTATGTGAAATCTGGTTCGGGCGCGATACTGCGGAGGCGTGCGCGGATAGCATGGAAAACATCAAGAACACGAAGGAGGTAAAAGCATGACAGAACTGAAAAGACAATGCAGACAGGCGAAAGAACACCTTGCAGAGAAAACGAAAGAGCTTTTGATGGACGGCATAGACGCCGCGCACAAGCTAAAGCCCGTAGTTGATGGAATGAAAGAACAGATCACGGAGGCGCGGGACGATGCCGAAGATTGAAGAAGCGCGTATGTTCTGCCCTCTCCGTGACGGGAGGAACGGCGCGGCGGACTGCATCGGGAAAGAATGCGCGTATTTTGGGGAATACGTTTGTATGCGCGTCTGCGTCTCCCCTGCCGTCGGGAAGCTCTGCCCGATGCCTTACCACGGGGTATGCAATGATAACTGCGGATTCAACAAGAGAGGGGGGAAAGACTGATGCAGACATACGAAGCGGCGCAGATGGTTCTTGAAGCCGTGGACGGTCTGAGCGCCGGACAGATTCAAAGCATTATCGGAATGCTGCACGAGTACAAGCAGAAAGCCGCTGTAGTGCGTTCTATGGTGGCGGGGTGCATCAATGATGCGGAACTTCAAAAAATGATTCTGACGCACTTTAGGGGCGTTTAACAAGGAGGAAAAAACATGAGTGAAATTCGAGAGGCATTCACGCAGCGCATGACGGGCGGGAGCTTTAACGCGCTGGATGCAGTAAACCGCGATGATTTCCCGGATGATGAAAGTTATCTCCGGGCGGCTACGAAAGTACAGCTTGAGAGAAGCACGCCGGAGTATCAGCGGGCGTATGCTTCCCTTGCTGCGGAATACAGCAAGAGGCAGGAAGAGAAGCAGCGAGCGGCGAACGAGGCGCGATACAAGGAGCTTTCCGGCACGGTCAAACTTGATTCCGTCGAGCTGGGCAACGTAGAGAAGAAAGCGCGGGAAGCGGCACAGAGAGACCTTGCAGCAAAAAGAATCGATCTTTCCGGCGTGGGCGCGGCTATTGAGAAGTACGCGGCGCAGTTTGAGAAAGAGGAACGGGAAAGCAAGATCGGGCGCGTTATGCTCAATGAGCTTATCCGGGGCAGATAAAGGAATAGCATCCCGTAATACTGCGGGGTGCTTTCTTATGCCAGGATTCAAGAAAAAACACACGTTCAGGGGGTGAGTTTGAATAAGCAGGATAAGAGATTCCGACATAATAGACGCGCTGTTGCAGTCTCCGACACAGAGGGCGGCGGCTAAAAGATTGGGCTGCGCAGAAGAGACGATCAGCAAGCGCAAGCGTGACCCGGAGTTTATGAAAGCGTACAACGATCAGCGGATGGAGCTTATCACTTCCGCACGGGATATGCTTCAAAGCTCAACGGGTAACGCTATCGCTACTATGGCAGAGGTAATGATGAATACCGAAGCATCGCCGCAAGTACGGCTTAACGCTGCGGATGCAATCTTACGCCATAGTACGAAGTATACAGAGATCGGGGACGTTTTGGAGCGCATAAAGGCGCTTGAGGCGAGCAATGAGGAATGACATAGAAAAGCGGCTCGCAGCTCTTGAGGCGTCAAAGAAGATCGCCGACGAGCTGAAAGAGCGGGCGGCGCAGCGGGACATAACGCAGCACATAGCCCCGGTATACGTCCCTCTCCATGAGGATATACAGGCGCAGCGGCACAGCATATACAATCTTCCGGGCGGTCGCGGTTCCGGTAAATCCTCCGTTGCTTCTCTGGAAATCGTGAACGGCATAATGAACGACAGCACGGCGAGCGGTATTTGCTTCCGGCGTGTCGGTGCTACGCTGCGGGAAAGCGTCTTTGCACAGATCGAATGGGCGATAGATACGCTTGATGCGTCGGATTTATGGACGCTTACCACAAGCCCCATGAGAGCGACGTACAAGCCCACGGGACAGGCTATTATCTTTCGCGGTCTGGATGAGGCTACAAAGCTAAAATCAATCAGAGCGCCGGGGAAAACCTATTTCCGGTTTATCTGGTATGAAGAGGCTTGCGAGCTTCCGGGGGAAAGAACGCTGCGCAACGTTACGCAATCGGTACAGCGCGGCGGAAAGGTGTTTACCATCTTCCGCACGTTTAACCCGCCGATAAGCCTTAATAACTGGATGAATCGGCTTGTAAACGTGCCGGATGAACGAGCCTTGACCGTGCGCACAGACTATACCATGATGCCCCCGGAATGGCTCGGCGAGGCGTTCATAGAGGAAGCCGAACACCTGAAAGCCGTTAACCTTGACGCATACCGACATGAATACATGGGCGAGCCGATAGGCGCGGGCGGCGAGGTATTCCCCAATGTCACAGTACGGACGATCACAGATGAAGAGATCGCCGGAATGGGATACTTCTATGACGGCGTAGATTTTGGCTTTACGACAGACCCGGCTTGTTTTATCCGCGTGAGCTATAACCGAAAGACGGAAGAGCTTTATTTGCTCGATGAGATATACAAGCGGCGCTTGCGTAATTCGGAGCTTTCGGAGCTGATGCGGGGAAAGTATAAAGCATGGTCTAAGGTTATGCCGCTTACCGATGGCGCAATGGTAGCTTATTGCGACAGCGCGGAGCCGAAGAGCATAGTTGATCTACGCGCAAACGGCATAGATGCAAGAGCGACATACAAGCGCCCGGACGCCGTGCGATACCGTATAAATTGGCTACAGCACCGGAAGATCATCATTGACCCGGCACGCACTCCGAACGCCTATAAAGAGTTTACGGAGTACGAATACACGACGGACAAGGACGGCAATATTACCGGAGAACTGCCCGACGCGAACAACCACACCATAGACGCCGTAGCGTACAGCCTTACGCCGGTTATATGGAATTACGCGGGGGAAGCCGGAATAGACAACAGGCCGACACCGGCGAGACCGCTTGAATGATTGGGGGTGAAACAATGTGCTATGTAACGATCAAGTGCCATAACTGCGGGGCGGCGTCAACGCTCTATGACGGTATGGCGGCAAGGTGTCCCCATTGCGGGGCAACCATCCCGGAGAAAGCCGCCGGGAAGCTCGAAAACCTTTTAGGATGTGCGCGGGAGATCGACAAGGATTTACGCAGCGCCGCCGAACAGGGCGCAGAGCTTTTCACGGTGGAAGTAAGAAACTTTCATGTACCGGCGCACAAATCGAAATGGTGAAAGGACATTGACCCATGAGCAAGCCCCGCTTTCGCTGGTGGGGTTACATGAAATCCGCAATTAGAGCATACCCGGAGCTTTGCGACAGGCTCCAAACGATGAAAAATCAAAGCATAACCCCGAATTACAGTTTTTCAGCCGGAGGCGGCGGAGTGTCCAGAACGGCAGAGGCAGCAGCGCTGCGCGAGCTGACGGGCATTGAAGCCGTAGAGTATGACGCGGTACGGCGAGCCATAGAGAACACCGGAAAGCTCAAAAACGGAGCGGAACGGCAAGCCCTTATTGAAATGGTTTTCTTTAAGCAAAGCCACTCATTAGAGGGCGCGGCTATGGCGCTTTTCGTATCGTACCAGACGGCCAAACGCTGGCACAATGATTTTATTCTGGAAGCCGGTAAATGCTACGGCTTGTTAGACGGTAATTTTCGGAGGTATGCGCAATGAATGAATTTATGGAAGCCCTCTGCAAAGACGATCTTTCCAAACTCCGGTATTACGAACGGCGCATAGCCGAGATACCGGACGAGATAGCAGAGGAACAGGCACGGTTAACGTCTATCAAAAGCTCAACAACCGGCTCGACACCGGTACAGGGCGGCGGGAACAAGCGCGAGGAATGGCTTGTATCAGCTCTCGACCGGATAGAGCGGCTTAAAGCCGATTTACGTTATTTTGAGGGCAAAGTACGGCTTGCATACCGGGCGCTTGATAGTCTCGACAAGGACGATCAACGCATTCTTGTTGTGCTGTATGTAGATAAGCTGAAACGCGGCGCGGATGTCCTTATGGATGAGCTTGAGATAGATACCCGTACCGTATGGCGCAAACGTGCGGGCGCATTGCAGGACTACTGTACCGCACGGTATACGAGCTGTGAATTTTAAAAAATAGGAGAGTGAAAAACATGGTTACATTTCCGGCATTTTGGGGCGGCGTTATTGCAACGCTCGCTTGTGAATTTGCGGTGCTGCTTGCGTACTCTATCGTGTACGCATTCCGGCACAAATAAGCCCTTACGGGTGAAAGGTGGTGAAACAGATTGAAAGATATTCGGTTTAAGGTCGGCATAGACGATAGCAAGGCGGCGCGGGAGCTTGCCGCGCTGAATCGTGCTATTGATAATCTGAAAAGCAAGATCAACGATGCGGCGCAAGCGAAAATAAACCTTGCCCCGCAGCTCGACGAAGCAAAGCAGAAAGCCGAAGAGACGGCGGCGAGCGTGGCAAAGCTGAAAGAACAGCTTGCAGCGAGCGAGGCAAAGACCAACGGACAGGGCAAAATACGCGCCGTTGATTTTGTGGAGCAGGAAAATATCAGAAAGCAGCTTGCAGATCAAGAGGCGATTCTTAAAGAGCAAACAGATACCGTTGCAGAGCTTCAAGGGAAATACGACGATGCGGCGCGGTCGGTAGACGTTAATACCTCCGCGCTGCAACGCTTGCAGAAGCGGCAAGGGCTTGTATCCGTAGCCGCCGCCGGAAGTAAACTTTTCGGCGGTATCGGTGCTGTTGCCGGTCGTGCGAAAGAGGCAATAGCCGCGAAAAGCAGCCAAATGAAAGACGGCTTTTCCGATATGTTCAAGAAAGGGCTGAAAAGCGCCTTACTATTCGGCGTCGGACTTCGTACCGTGACAGCTCTTGTAAGCAAGCTGCGGCAGTACGTCACGCAAGCGGTATCCGAGTTTGCAAAGAGCGACACGGAGACGCAGGGCAATATAAACGCGCTGAAATCTTCCCTTACCGGTCTGAAAGCCTCTTGGGGCGCGGCGTTCGCGCCTGTCCTTAACGCGGTAGCGCCCATACTGCAAAGGCTCATTGCTATGCTCAACACGGCAGCGCAGGCCGTAGCGCAGTTTATGGCGGTGCTTACCGGTCGCGGCTCATTCAAAAAGGCGGTAGCAAGTACCGGGCAGCTTTCTGACAATCTCGGCGGGGCGGCTGGAAACGCTAAGGAAGCAAAAAAGCAGCTCATGGGTATAGATACCCTTACCGTGGCGCAGGACACGGACAGCGGCGGCGGTGGAGGCGGAGGAAGCGGCGCGACAGCGTTTGAAGAAACCGCCGTGGACGCTGAAAGCCTCCCGGCAAAGATCGCGGCGGCTATCAAGGCCGGGGAATGGTCGAAAGCGGCGTCCCTGCTTACCGGAAAGCTCAATGAAATGATCGCGTCCGTGGATTGGGCGGGTATCGGCTCGCAGCTCGGCGGGTATCTGGATGGGGCTTTGACATTCCTTGCGGTAGCTCTGACAACGTTTGATTGGATGGGGCTTTCTGGGAATATTGCTACGTTCCTTAGCAACGTTATTTCCTCCGTAGATTGGCGGAATCTTGGTATTCTGTTTACGGCAAAATTCCGAATTATCCTGCATGGCTTAGTCGGATTTATTCAGAATTTCGATTGGGGCGCGGCTATGTCGGCGCTGTCTCAATTCGCCGTTGGTCTGCTTAACGGGCTTACGGATGCAATACGTTCTATTGATTGGCTTTCTCTCGGTCAAACGATATGGAATGCAACGGTTGATATTATCCAGAATATCGACTGGGCGGGTATTGTGTCCTCGATTGTTGAGGTTTTCGGCGCGGCGTGTGCCGGTCTCGGCTTGCTTCTCTGGGGTGTCATAAGCTCGGCATGGCAAGAAGTCGTTAATTGGTGGAACGAAAACGCTATGCAGGATGGGGAATTTGTTTTTCTCGGTCTGCTGCAAGGTCTCTGGAACGGTGTAAAAAATATCGGTCTTTGGCTTTGGAATAACATCATTAAACCGTTTATCGACGGCTTTAAGGATGGTTTCGGTATTCATTCCCCGTCTACGGTTATGGCAGAGATCGGCGGTAACATCATGGCAGGATTGAAGCAGGGCGTTTTAAACAAGATCAATAACGTTATACAGGCGTTCGGGCAGCTTAAACAGAGAATCACGGACAAGCTGCGCAGCCTTATTGACACGGCGCGAAACATCAATTGGTCGGACATTGGTATGAACATCGTTAACGGTATTATCGACGGTCTGAATCGTGCGTGGCAATGGCTCACGGGTGCAATCCAGCAGATGTGCAGCAACCTTTTACAGAGCGCAAAGAACATTCTCGGCATTCACTCCCCGTCTAAGGTTTTCCGGGAGCAGATCGGCGAGAACATCGGCGCGGGTATTGAAGAGGGCTTAGGCGATTCCGAAAGCGGATTAACGGCTCAGATGCGCTCTATCTCTTCCGGCTTGATCGCGGAGGCAAACCGCTTTTCTATCGGGGAACAGCTCGCCAACATGGGCGGCTTTCGTATGCCCGCCGTTGCTATGGGCGGCGTAGTGCCGCCGAATGCGTTTTCTGGTTCTGGCGGTTATGGCATATCCCCGGAGCTTGAAAGCAAACTTGACGCGCTTCTTGACCGTTTAACAGGCAATAAGCAGCCGATAGAGGTACACACGACGGTAGAGCTTGACCGGCGCAAAGTTGGCGAAAGCGTTTACACCTACACCGAAGAGAGAAACCGCGGACGCGGCAAATAATTTTCAGGAGGATAAAAAATGAAAAATATCTCTGTATCGAACGTTCAGGAATACAACATCAACGGGAAAGTGGTTATCCGCTTTAACCCGATGGATACCGGCTTTGTAAAGCGGTTTCTTGCAGCGTGTGAAGAGCTGGCAAAGCGTCAAGAGGCTTTCGGCAAGGAAGCGGAGGAAGCCCCGGCGGATAACTTTTTCCCTGTCGCGGAAAAGGCGGATACCGATATGCGCGAGATCATCAACGGGCTTTTCGGAGAGGACGTATGCAAGCCCATTTTCGGGGAAATGCACCTTACGGCGCTTTCGGACGGTCTGCCGGTCTGGTGCAATCTCATGCTTGCGTTCATGGATGAGATCACGGAAACGGTCGAAGAGGTCAATGGCAGTAAAGAAGAAGTCAATCCGAAGCTGCAAAAGTATCTCGCTAAATTCGGCAAGAAATAAAAGCGGGGCATATTGCCCCGCTTCTCTATGCCCGCAAGTGGGTATGAAAAATCCCCGGTATCAAACGATACCGGGGAACGCTGGAAAGGATGAAACCCGCACAAATAGTATACCGCACTTTCCGGGAAAATGCAATAGATAAAAAACCCCTCCGGCATCCTAAGACACCGGAGGGTAAAAAGAAAAGGAGGATCCCCGCCGCATTCGCTTTCCTGACGGTCGATTACTACACCACGCATATTATACCGCACGCCGGGCAATAATGCAAGACTTAATTATACACTTTTCAATTTCTGTATAAATAAATCACTTGCGGGCAATTGATAGCATTTGCAAGCATCTGTATACAATTGCTTGCAGATTGCCGCATATTTCCGGGGGAAAGGGAAACCGGCGCAGAGCCGAAGCCCTACGCCGGTATTTACGCTCAATCTTCTGTTAACCCCATACGGAAGCATGGGAAACGGTTTCCCCGCTATCGTATTCCTTGCGAGCTGCGGAGATCGCCGCTATATCGTCGGGCGTAGCAACATCATCCGAAACAAAGCGCCGGACGATCTCAAGCAAAAGCGCCTGTTCTGCCTCTGGCAGATAGTCTATCATGTGGTTTAGCTGATCTCTTACCGGTGACATTCTTTACACCCCCTTGTAAACTTCACCACGCGGAGCAATCTTTTCTATCAACAGCACACCGGACGCAGGGAAAGAAAACAGGATGCGCCAATCTCCGACACGTAGCCGGTATGAGCCTGGATACCCTTGCAACGGCTTTATATCGCCCTCCGGTATCTTCTCTATTGCCATTCGTATACGCTGCTTTGTCGGCCTGTCCATCCCGGCTATAGCTTTTACGGCTCGCTTGGAGTATTGAATATCCATTTGTATTCCCCCATCCGTGTAAGCCTATTATATGCGGAAAGTAAGCTGATTTCAATAACTTTTTATGAACGGGGCGCAGAGCTGCGATTTGTACCCATTCGCTGCGATTGGCAGCGATTCGCAGCCGTCCGGGGGCGTTCGGGGGCGTTCGGGGGCGAAAGCCAAAAAAGCCAACGGTTTTTTAAAAAAGCCAAATAACCCACGGCTTTACGTTAATGTATCATTAACGAACGATAACGTTTGCAGAAATCCCCAAAATGTAAGCAGAAAACGAAAAAATGTTTGCATTTATTCCCTTTGTGCTTGCAGATTCGGAGGAAATGCAGACGGAATTATTATAGGAGGACATTATGAAGCTGACAGTAAACATTAAGACCCTGCCCGCTAAGACGTTCAGAAAGGCGGTAAAGTACGCTGAAACGGTCGTTGCGGAACAGGCTTTGAAAGATACAGACCCCTTTGTTCCGGCGCTTACCGGCACATTCTCAAAGCTCGCTCACACGGTCGGGAATGAGATCATATACACCGGAGATCAGGCGCAATATCTCTATTACGGCAAAGTTATGGTAGATCAGGACAACCGACACGCCGTTTTCTATGAGGGGAAAGGATGGAGACACCGCAAGGGCGCGATACTCCACGCCACGGACAAGAATCTTGTTTTCACGACGGATATGCATCCGCAAGCGCAATCCCACTGGATGGAAGCATCGGAGGCAAAGAACGGCGATAAATGGGCAGAGGTCGCGGAAAGAGCCATTGCAAAGGCTATAAAATAACCTTGAAAGTGCTTTTCCCCGCTTATGGGGAACGGCGGCAGATCGGGGAATAAGAAAGAGCGGGAATTAAATCCCGCTCTTTTCTTCATATTGGAGAATGTCCCCCGGCTGATAAGCCGGTTTCTTTCCCCCACAAGTGGGGGAGAAGTCACGAACCTACAAAAGAATGAAAAGCCGTTTCATACGTTCCGGCATCTTCCGGCGTCACTTCATACGGAATGCGAAGAATAGCATAATCCGACTTGTACATATACTGATTCAGACCGAACGCGCCCAAATCTGCGCCGGTAAACTGATTCAGATAATCATACCGGGATTTACAATCCGCTTTGTTGGCGAACGTTTCAACCGTTGCCGTGTTGATCGTCTCAATACCGGGAATTTCAAAATCTGCTTTTCCCGTGTATTCATTCGGACGGCCTAATTTCTGGTTTGGGTCGGTTTCTGCGGTGTATGCCGTTATATCCCCGACAGAACACCCGGCAGAGGAAAGACCGTTTATAATATCCTCCGGCGTGTAGTCTTTCGGGTCTGGCCCGGACGAACCGCCGCAAGCGCACAGCACAAGGACAAGCGAGAGAGCAAGGAAAAACGAGATCATTTTTTTCATTTTCTTTCAGCCTCCATTTTTTATTATGCCGTGGGATAAAAACATTATATGCAGGATAGCAGAGAAAAGCAAGCGGGGATTTTCCCCCCCGAATTTTTATCTATTTTTCTATTGACTTTTGAGCGTGCATAAAGTATAATTCATGTGTGCTCAAAAGTGAGGTGATGACATGAGCCCACGCACCGGACGGCCAAAGACGGAGAACCCTATAAATATCCGTACTTCTGTTAGGCTGGACGCAGAGACAGACAGAAAACTGAATGACTACTGCGAAAAGCATGGCATAACAAAAGGTGAAGCGATAAGAAAAGGCGTTCATTTGCTTCTGGCCGAGAAATAAAGAAATCCCCCGCGCTGCTCAGTTTGGCGACAGGACAGCACGGGAGACCCGTAACCCGACCTTTTGCAAGGGGGGCATAAATCATTTTACTATGCCCTCTTTCAAAGGTCAAGAACTATTTGAAAGGGGGCTTATTTTGCTCTTGACAATGTACCCCACATTTGATATATTAAGCGTGGGGTACAAATAGAAAGGACGGTGAAACATGGGAAACCCTAACGCAAAAGGCCGCCCCGCTTCTCCAAATCCGAAAGATAAGTTTTTCAAGATGCGAACAGATGAAAAAATGCTTTTGCTTTTGGAAGAGAATAGCCGCATAACAGGAAATACGAAAGCCGATGAAGTGCGGATAGCTATTGAAGAGCGTAACAAGCGGCTGAAAAAATAAGAATATCGGCTTACTGCTGATCTTGGCGGAACTGACAGTAAACCGATATAGGCCAGACCCTTGCGGGAGTGGTGTAAATATTCTACTACACCTCCCGCAAAAGGTCAATCGTGACTTTTTGTAAGGAGGTTTTTTCATGCCAAAAAACAAGGAAATACATTTGCGGCAATTGCCGATATTCGAGCATCACGGGCAGCTTGTAACGGATAGCCGGGACGCGGCGCAGATGCTCGGCAAGCGGCATACCGAAGTTTTACGCTCAATCAAGACGATGTGCAAGCATTTTACTGAACGCAATTTTGCGTCGAGTGACTTCTTTATTCCAGCGACGTACACGGACAGCACGGGGCGCGAATTGCCGTGCTATTACCTTACGCAGATGGGCTGCGAGATGGTAGCCAACAAGCAGACGGGCGCGGCGGGTACGTTGTTCACGGCGCAGTATGTGAAAGCGTTCCACGCAATGAAAGAATTTATCATGGAGCGCAACAGCCCGATATGGCAGGACACGCGAGCGCTTACAAAGGCGGTACGCAAGCAGGAAACGGACGCGATACGCGAGCTTGTAGAGTACGCCACGGGGCAAGGCTCAAAGCACGCGGTACGGTATTATACGTCGATCTCCCGGATAGCGAACAAGGCGGCGGGGATCACGGACAGAGACCGCGCCCACGTTGAAGAGCTTACGGCGTTAATGCTCATTGAGCGGGTGATAGCGGAAGAGATACGCGCCGGGATAGCTGCGGGGAAGCCGTACAAGGAGATATACACCGCCATACAGCAGCGTCTATTGACGTTCGGAGAGATCACCGGCACGGCTACGCCTTGTTTAACAGCCCACAACGCGCCACACGGCGCTTTTGCGGTCGGGGAATACACAGACATTACCGAGACCGTAGAACGCGAACAAAGGGGCGTGAGAGCGTGATACGGATTACAAAAATAGAATCCCTGTTAGGGGATGCGGATATTCATTACGTCCGGCAGCGGAACGCGGACACGGTCGCGGGTCTGGAAGCTATAACAGAGCGGATGGATGATCGTACATACGCGGAGCTTATGGACGTACTGAACGAAGCAGAGGGCGAGGCATTCCGGGACGGTATCGAGCTGGGGCGCGTGTATCAAGCATCCGGCGTCGGCTCTTATGCGGACTTCAAGAACAAAGTCCGGGAGCTACTGGAAGAATGCCCGCCGGACGATATAAGCGAGGACTTAGCTAAATTCTTGATGGATGGTGAAGAAGATGGGGTATGAGATCGTTTTTATTCTGCCGCTGCTGCTTGCGGCGCTGGCGTCTATGGCTATGTGCTTTGTTAGCATTCTTGCGCAACGGCACGGGGTAAGCGAGAAGATCGCGGCGGACTGCGTCAAGGGCGCGTTTGCTATCGGCGGCGTGCTTTTCAACGGCTTGTTTCAGCTGATTTTAATCCTGCTGGTAAACCTTGCGAACAAATTTTGAAAGGGAGTTTACGAAAATGAATGATATGACGATTCAGTACATAAGCCCACGCATTGGGGATATTTATAAGACGTTTGTGGATGAAAAGCGGAAATCCGGTTTTTCTACGGAGAAGATCAGCGAGCTTTCCGGTGTTCCGTACAGCTTCCTTACAAGGTTCCTTGTCGGTCAAGTTGTCAACCCGTCGTTTGAGTATGTGGCCACGCTCTGCGCGTTCTTTAGCCTGTCGCTTGACACTCTGGCCGGATTGGTGCAGGACGGCGCGGAAGCGGCTACCGGAAGTCTTGAAAACGTTCTTGAAAGCAAGATTCACGCGCTCGAACTCGACAACGCGAAACTTGCCGGAGAGAATGCCCGGCTTGAATCATTCAATCAACAGCTTTTGCAGATCGTAGGGGGTGCGAGAGCATGACGGACACGCGGAAAGAGCTTGTAGACATGATCGACAGCATGAGCGAGGAGCAGTTTACGCAGTTTTTCATAAAGGCGATACAAGACCCGGAGACGCGGGCGGCGGTCGTTGACATTCTGGAAAAGGCCGGGCTACTTGAAATAGAGAAAGAAGCGCGGGCAGGGGGTAAACAGCAATGACAGACGAACAGAAACAGACCCGGAAAGAGCTTGTAGAAATGATATGCGCAATGAATGAACAGCAGTTCGCATGGTTTTGCGAAAAGGTCATGGAAGTGCTTACACCAGACGAGCGCGATTTTTACGAAAAGACCTGCAAGTGTGGCGGCTGATGTGCGCCAGACGTGCGCCACGCCAAAAGCGGGGCGCACGTCTGGCGCACATC
>ERZ1034897.669-NODE-669-length-16055-cov-10.341875_pt1 | contig 16055 bp, 28 predicted proteins | sample MGYA00520629_ERZ1034897 | MGnify/ENA primary metagenome ERZ1034897 (study PRJEB33766, sample SAMN09781789) | gut metagenome | biome: gut microbiome | host: Homo sapiens | place: Madagascar | study: EMG produced TPA metagenomics assembly of the PRJNA485056 data... | reverse complement strand
GGAAATTATCGACGATGTATTTGAAGATGAGGAACCGATTAAAGAATCAAAATTCAAAAAGGTTGTTTCCAGAGCAAAAGACAAAATCAAAAATGTTAAAGCTAGAACAGTTTTAAAAGCTGTTGCAGTTGGAGCAGGTTTGGTAGCGGCTTACACTCTTGGTAGCAGACGTGTTGAAGATGAGGACGGAGCGGTTGCTGAGAACGACTACATCGAACTTGAAGACTCTGGTAACACAGAATCATCAGATGAAACAACTGAATGATTTATTACTTAGAGGGAGGTACCTATAACAAGGTATCTCTCTTTTATTTTTGTGGAAAGGAGCAAGTATGCCTAAATATTCTTATAACGGTCCTGTTATAGAATTTAATACTCTTCTTACTGATTCTTGGCGAGGGGAGACGACGGCTCCTTCTGAAAGAAAAGCAAGAAGTAATTTAACTTATCAGTTCAAGAAACTCAACAATAGAACTGCGGGTTCTAAAATACTGTTGCCAGGAAAAATAGAACTTATGTAAAGGAGAACTAATATGGAAACCAATTATCCATCAAATTCCAGAAAATCAAAAGTATCTGGAACACCTGATAATACTGTACCTGATAAAAAGGTAGAAAAGGTTGTTAAAGGAACTGTTAAAAAGAGAAAGAAATCCGAAATTAGTAAATTTAAAGATGTATTTATTTCGGAAGATATTAATTCAGTCAAAAGCTACGTGTTTCTTGATGTGTTAGTCCCGTCTATCAAAAAAGCATTGCTTGATATTGTTACGGATGGTGCAAACATGATTTTATACGGAGACAAAAGAGGTGGAAATAATCGTGGAGTATCGTCTCGTGTAAGTTATCGTGATTATTCTGGATCTGGAAAACGGGAACAACCGGTGTCAAGACGCGACAATTATGATTATGCTGATCTTGTGTACGATAGTAGAGGAGAAGCTGATGATGTATTAAATGGAATGGATGATCTTATCGCACGTTATGGTGTAGTTACGGTAGCCGATATGTGTGATTTATCAGGTGTGACATGCCGATATCCAGATAATAAATATGGATGGATGAATATTAACTCAGCCCAGGTCGTTCACGGAAGAGATGGCTATATGATAAAAATGCCGAAAGCTGTACCAATTGATTAGGAGGTAGTATGGGAGACTGTTTAATAAATTATGATCCGTTACTCAAAACGGAATATAGCGAAAAATTTGATGAGATTCGAAAAGGACTCGTCATTCAAAGCTATTACAAATATGGAAAAGCATCAAGGAATTTTGTATCCGGAAACGTTGATGCTATCGGATCGTTAGAAAAATGTATTGCTAAATTCAAAGAGACCGGAAATACAGAATATTTAGCAGATGCAGCAAACTATTGTATGTTCCGTTTCATGTTTCCACATGGAAGTGAACGTTTTAAACGAACTGATTCTAGTGAATCGGCTGGGATTGTTGGAATGTCCGTAAAAGAGATTGAAGAGTTTAGAAGGGAGAATTATTAATCATGAAAAAATTAGGAATTGTAAGTACATTAACAAGAACGGTAAACAAAGTTGGCTTTAAATTACAGAAGCACAGCCCGGAGATTCTCGTTGTGGCTGGCGTTGTCGGAGCAGTAACAAGTGCAGTTATGGCTTGTAAAGCTACCACAAAATTATCCGAAATCCTTGATGAATCTAAGGATCGGGTGAACGAGATTCACGACGTTATGGAAAATCCTGATTCAGTTTCTGGTGATTATACAGCAGAAGACGGAAAGAAAGATCTTGGCATTGTGTATCTTCAGACAGCAGGTAAACTCATTAAATTATACGCTCCATCAGTAATCCTTGGTGGCTTATCCATCACTGCTATTCTTACGAGCAATAATATTCTCAGAAAGAGAAATGTAGCTCTTGCTGCAGCATATACGGCAGTCGATAAGAGCTTTAAAGAATATCGTGGAAGGGTTATCGAAAGATTTGGAGCAGATCTTGATAAAGAGCTTAAATATAACCTCAAAAAGAAAGAGATTGAGGAAACCGTCATCGACGAGAATGGTAAAGAGAAAACGGTACGAAAAACCGTAGATGTCGTAGACACCACCGATAAAAATGGATTAGATGGTGTTAGCGAATATGCCAAGTTTTATGATGACGGATGTCTTGGATGGACAAAAGACCCAGAATTAAATCTCTTATTCCTTCGTCAGCAGCAAGACGCCGCGAATTTTAGATTGAGAGATAAAGGATATTTATTCCTGAATGAAGTATATGACATGCTGGGAATCAAAAGGACTCAGGCAGGTCAGATCGTTGGATGGATTTATGACAAAGATAATCCAGTAGGTGACAATGAAATTGATTTCGGTATCTACGACACACATCGACCAGAAAATCGTGATTTTGTCAATGGTTATGAAAGAACTATTCTCTTAGATTTCAATGTCGACGGACCTATCATCAATAGCTTATGAATGACTGGACTCGATGCGTTCGGGTCTGGGAATCCATATAGAGACATGTATGATTATATTTATTAAAGGAGAACTAGCTATGACAGGTAGACAGTTAATCATTTTTATTCTGGAAAATAATCTTGAAAATATTGAAATTGTTGATGCCGGTAAACTCAAAGGGGTAATGACTTTAGACAAAGCGGCAGTTAAATGGGACACCGGAGTTCATACATTAAAAGCATTATTTAGTATGGGAAAAATCCCAGGAATAGAAATTGATGGCACTATTTACATTTATGAGTGGGCTGAAAACCCATTTAAAAAGGAGAACAAACGATGAAAAAATTATTTGTATTTATTAGCGGAGCTATTTTAGGTTCCGCTATCACTTATCGAGTTATGAAGAGCCATTATGAACCGGAGTATGAGGACGATTTTGAAGATGATTTGCCAGAAGAAATTGATGAACCTGATCCAAAAGAGACATTGAAGCAGATTGTCGATGAAAATGGCTATACACAATATACAACGAAAGAAGATAGAAAGGAGGCCGAAGAAGATATGGACAAACCATATGTTATTTCACCAGAAGAATTTTCTGACAGCGAATACAATACGGAATCACTCACATATTGGGATGATGGTGTAGTTACTAACGATGAGGATATTATGTTATCTGATGATGAGATTGAAGAACTCATCGGTAAGGATTCCTTAAATCATTTTGGCGAGTATGAAGATGATTCTGTGTTTGTTCGTAATGACAGACTGAGGACAGATTATGAAATTCTGGCAGATTCTCGTCCTTACGGTGAGGTAGAATGACTAGAGAGAATGAGATAAAAAATAAATATTTCGATTATCTTGTTGACATTGTAGATCCTGTTGGAAAGAAAACACCTTATAAGAAAATGTTATCAGCGCTCCATAAAACAGTATTTGAATGTTTACCGTTCGACAGTGATCGAGAATCTGATGGTATAGAAATGCGAAAAAGATTTTATGATGACACTATTGGAGTAACAAAATCTGACATGAGATATTTGAATGAACCCTGTAGCGTTTTAGAAATGATGGTGGCCTTAGCATTACGCTGTGAAGAGACTATAATGGACGACCCCAAATATGGAAATAGAACTAAACAATGGTTTTGGGAAATGATTAAAAGTCTTGGGCTGAAAAATGCAAATGATCGTTTATTCGATGAAGACACGTTTAATAGAATAATGAAACAGTTTTTGCATAGACAGTACAGCCGTGATGGAAAAGGCGGATTATTCACGATAAGAGATTGTCGTGACGATTTAACAGATTATGATATTTTCACTCAGTTGTGCTGGTATATAAATAGCATAGCGTGATAGAAAGGAACTAAAAATATGGATTTCATGAAGATTTCGACGCGGAGTGTAAAGCAGGGCGTAACCGAAATATTTCCCAAATTTATATTAAAGAAATCGTCGGATCTCATGATACGAGGTGGCGATTTTTATGCTGTATGGCGAGAAGATTTAGGACTTTGGTCGACAGAGGAACAAGACGTTATTGATATGGTGGATCAAGAATTATACAAATTCACTGAGGAACGTCGCAAAACGGCAACAGACAGTCTTGTCACTAAGTATATGTGGGATTCTGATTCAGGTTCCATTGATTCGTGGCATAAATACTGTCAGAAACGGATGCGGGATAATTTTCATCCGCTCGATGAGAAAATTATATTTGGAGATACAGAGACAAAAAAGGAAGATTATGCCAGTAAAAAGCTTAAATATCCATTACGAGAATGTGATATTTCTGGTTATGAGAAACTTATTTCGACTCTGTATAATTCTGAGGAAAGACATAAAATCGAATGGGCTGTTGGATCAATCATTGAAGGCGATTCGAAACATATTCAGAAGTTCATGGTTCTGTATGGTTCAGCCGGTACAGGTAAATCGACTATCTTAAATATTATACAGATGCTTTTTGAGGGTTACTACTCGGTATTTGATGCGAAAGCGTTGGGTTCCAGTAGTAACTCTTTTGCTTTGGAAGCATTTAAGTCCAATCCAATGGTCGCTATACAGCACGATGGTGATTTATCAAGAATCGAGGATAATACTCGGCTAAACAGTTTGGTTTCACATGAACTTATGACAGTGAATGAAAAATTCAAGTCCACCTACGCAAACAAATTTAATGCATTTTTATTCATGGGTACTAATAAACCGGTAAAAATTACAGACAGTAAATCTGGTTTATTGAGACGACTTATTGATGTAATGCCTTCTGGGAAAAAACTCGACCAGAAAGACTACAACGATTGCATCCATAAGATTCCTTTTGAATTACCAGGTATTGCCTATCATTGTCATCAAGTGTATTTGAAAAATAAGGACGCATATGACGATTACGTTCCAACTCTGATGATGGGAGCCACCAACGATTTCTATAACTTTGTGGTTGATTCCTTCTCGGTATTCAAAAAGAACGATGGTACAACTCTGAAAACCGCATGGGAAATGTATAAAACTTATTGTGATGAAACTAAGGTTCCTTATCCATATTCTCAGAGAGCATTCAAAGAGGAATTACGAAATTATTTTTGGAATTTTGAAGAAGGCTTTGATGAAGAGGCTAAAGTTCGAAATGTATATTCCGGGTTCAGGCTGGATAAATTCGAGAAAGATATGAGGAGCGAGAAGAAAAAAGATGATACCGACAAAAAATACGTTATTGAATTTATGGATGGAATACCTTCAGAATTTGACATCCTTGCGGGGGATTATCTGGCTCAATACGCCAATGAAAAGGAAATCCCGACCAAGCCATGGGATGCTGTTACCACGAGGTTACACGACATCAATGTTCATAAACTTCATTATGTCAAGGTTCCAAAGAACCATATAGTAATTGACTTTGATATTAAGGACGAATCTGGAAAGAAATCGTTCGAAAAGAATTTGGAAGTGGCAAGTAAGTTTCCTCCGACATATGCCGAACTGAGTAAAAGCGGAGCTGGGATCCATCTGCATTATATTTATGACGGTGACCCAACAACATTGAACCGTTTGTATGACAAAGATATTGAGATTAAAGTATTTTCAGGAAAAAGTTCACTTAGAAGAAAGCTTACCTTATGCAACGATTTATCTATTGCACACATTAGCTCAGGATTGCCTTTGAAAGGAGGAAAAAAAGTGATAAATATTGAAGGATTTAAAAATGAACAGCATTTAAGAACTATGATTAAGAAAAATCTTAATAAAGAGATACATCCAAACACCAGATGTAGTATTGATTTTATTAACAAGTTACTAAATGATGCTTATGACAGTAATCAAAAATATGATGTAACCGACATGAAAAATGCAGTATATGCATTTGCTGCTCAGAGCACCAATCAAGCACCGTATTGTATCAAGGCTGTTAGTAAAATGCCTTTTAAATCGGAAGATTCCTATGAAGTTGATTCTTCAAAAACGGACGAAGATTCACCACTGATATTTTTCGACTGCGAAGTATTTCCTAACTTATTTTTAGTTAACTGGAAAGTTCAAGGAGAAGGAAATCCTGTCGTGAGGTTGATAAATCCGTCTCCTCAGCAAATCGAAGAACTGACACGACACAGACTGGTGGGCTTTAACTGTCGACGATACGATAATCATATGCTATATGCATGTATGATGGGTTATACAACTGAAGAAATTTATAACTTGTCGCAAAAAATCATTAATTGCAGTAAGGGTGAAAGTAGAAAATATCTGTTCGGTGAGGCGTATAATATCTCATATACTGATATTTATGACTTTGCATCTGCCGGCAATAAAAAGAGTCTGAAGAAACTGGAAATCGAAATGGGTATACATCATCAGGAGCTTGGTCTTCCGTGGGACAAACCAGTACCAGAAAATTTATGGCAGAAAGTAGCAGAATATTGTGATAATGATGTTCTCGCAACTGAAGCAGCATGGAACTATCTTCAGTCTGACTGGTTAGCCAGAGAGATTCTTGCTGACCTGGCAGGTTTAACAGTTAATGATACAACTAATACCTTAACCACTAAATTTATATTTGGAAATAATAAAAATCCTCAAAATGAATTTAATTATCGTAATTTAGCAGAGCCGGTATTCGAAATGGACGAAGAGACTCGTAATTTCCTGGAAGAAGCGTGTCCGGAAATGATGTCTCAAACCCATGGTGAAGCCGGTTCTCTTTTACCTTATTTTCCAGGATATAAATATGAGAACGGCGTTTCTACATATTGTGGGGAAGAAGTTGGAGAGGGTGGATATGTATATGCTGAACCAGGAATGTATGGTAATGTAGCACTTCTTGATATTGCATCAATGCATCCTCACAGCACCATTGCCGAATGTTTATTTGGTGTCAGATATACAAAAGCGTATCGTGATATTGTTGAGGGCCGTGTAAGCATTAAGCATGAAGCATGGGATGAAGTTGATAAAATGCTTGACGGAAAGCTCAAACCATATATTCAAAGGGTTAAGGATGGTGAGTTAACATCTAAGGATCTGGCAAATGCATTGAAGACTGCAATCAACTCAGTGTATGGTCTCACCTCAGCGACATTCCCCAACCCGTTCCATGATGTTAGAAACAAAGATAATATTGTGGCTAAGCGCGGTGCCCTGTTTATGGTTGATCTTAAACACGAAGTTCAGAAACGTGGATTCACTGTTGCTCACATCAAAACAGATTCGATTAAGATTCCGGATGCGACACCAGAAATTATTAAGTTCGTTATGGACTTTGGTAAGAAGTATGGCTATACATTTGAGCATGAGGCCACCTATGACAGAATGTGTCTTGTGAATAACGCTGTTTATATCGCTAAATATAAAGATCCAGAGGGTTGCAAAGCTCTTTACGGATACGCACCGGGAGATAATAGAAAGCATAAAAATGATCCATGGACAGCTACTGGTAAACAGTTTGCAGTTCCATATGTGTTTAAAACTTGCTTCAGTAAAGAACCGACAACTATCAATGATATGAGAGAAACTTTTTCTGTAAAATCAGCTTTATATTTAGACATGAACGAAAAACTTCCCGATGTATCTGAATACGAAAAGAAACTTGAAAAGTTGGAGTCTGATTATAAGAAAGGAAAAATATCAGACACATTTTTTGAACCAGAAGCTGCAGTTCTTCAAGAACAAATTAGCGACGGTCATGATAGACAATTCGTAGGAAAGGTTGGAGAATTCTGTCCGGTTAAACCTGGTTGTGGTGGCGGTTTACTCGTAAGAGAACAAAACGGCAAATTCTATGCAGCAACAGGTACCACTGGATATCGTTGGCTAGAATCTGAAAGGTTTCTAAAAAAATCTAAAGATGATGTAGAAGTCATGGATCCGGAAACAGGCAAGAAAAAACAAATCGCCGGGGCAGAAGTTATTAACGGCAATAATGACGACATCGTTGATCGGTCATATTACGATTCTTTGGTTAATGATGCGATCGAAGTTATTTCTAAGTATGGCGATTACGAATGGTTTATATCAGAAGATCCGTACATTCCAAAGCCAAGACTCAACGACTTTATGAATATTCCGGATGGTTACGATGAAGAAATTCCTTTCGCGTAAGAAACACCTTCTGTAATGAGAAAATATTAAGGAGGTATGTTTATGAAACATTATTTAAAAAATAAAGAAGGGGATATTAAATACACTGTAGATATGTACTGCGGTCATCCGAATATGACTGGAAATTCAACTGACAGTGTCGGATGCGACGGTAAATGTGAGCATTGTGAACACGGTGTAGCACAGTTATCTCTGAAAGATTTTTATAAAATAATTAGATACGCGAATATCGACTTTAAACAGTAAAACTAAGGGTCTTGGCTGAAATAGCTGGGACTCTTTTGTTTTTTATATTTATAACTTTCCAATTTATTTCCAAGAAAGAGAGGAATTACTATGGATAAGAATTATGAATTATTTATCGGACAGCTTACTAATGCCATTTATGAAACTACTGATATTCCATTGGAGAATATTAAATTTGTGAAAAAAGATGGAGGAGACCTATTAAACATTATATTCGCAGAGCATGATGACGATTATGAAGTTTATAGTATTCACGTATCAGAACTTTTCACAGACTATCAAAATGGTGTTAAATTTGGCGCTATTGTTAATTATTTTTGCAAAGATATAGTTAATGCGAAAAATATCAATATCCATCACAAAATCGGAGAACTAACTAATTATGAAACCGCTAAAAGCAGACTGTTTGTGAGGTTAATTAATTACGACAGGAACATTGATATTCTCACTAATATTCTACAGAATGTTGTATACAAAACACTTGGTGACATCGCTTTCGTTGTTTGTGCAATATTGGATGAGTGTGAAGACAACCTTATTAGCACTAAAATCCTCAAATCTATGGTTAAAAAATGGGGTAAAAACGAGGACGATATCTTTAATGAAGCTATTGAAAATACCTATCGTATGTCACCACCTAGATTTTATATGTTGGAAAAGATGCTGTTAAACACTAATTATTCTGGAGACAGTTTTATGAATAGTGATGATGTATTACAGTTAAATAATCAACTCGTCGGAAATTTGCTAAGTACCACCAGACAAATAAATGGAGCTATTGCAGTATTCTTGCCCGGGGTTGCTGAAAAAATATCTGAAATGCTGAAATCAGATTTTTATATGGTATTTACCAGCATTCATGAAGTTATGATTCATAGCACAAAGTCGGGAGTTGATCCTAGAGATTTGAAGAATATTTTGAAAAGTACAATTGCCGAGGTAACTCAGGCACGAGATTATTTAACAGAAAAAATTTACAAATACAATAGAAAAACACATAAATTTGAATGCGTGTTGGATTGAAACAAAGCCTGGCTAATGCTGGGCTTTTATATTTTTAAAGAATAAAGGAGATTAAAGAATTATGGAACTTACATTTGCACCAAGAGATATTTTACAGGTTAACGATGCACGAATCATTTATAGAAATTTTAAAGGAGAAGGTGGCAAATATAATCGCGAAGGTGATCGTAACTTCGCTATGGTAATTCCCAACCAGGAGCTGGCAGACGAACTTATCAGTCGTGGATGGAATGTAAAAATTAAAGCGCCTAGAGAAGAAGGTGACGATCCATTCATGTATCTTCCTATAAAAGTAAAATTCAATGATCGTGGACCTCGTATTTATCTTACTGCTGGAAATCATACAAACTGTTTGGAAGAAGATATGATTGCAATGTTAGATGACATTGATATTCGTTCAGTAGATTTGGATATCCGACCTTATGATTGGGAAGTTACTGGCAAGACTGGAAGAACAGCTTACCTGCAGGCTATGGAAGTTATTCAGGAAATTGATAGATTTGCTGCAAGAATGGCTGAAGAAGAAAGCCCAGAGGAGTGAAATAGATGAAACGTTATATAGACGATTTTGTTGAAGATCTTAATTATAGAAAGGTAATTCTGTACATCGGAAATGTTGACTCAGACAGTCTGTGTTCAAAAATGAAATCTGATAATATGGGTCATACGAATCGTTTTGCAACGGTTATGGCGAATTATTTAATGTATGTTGAAAACTGCGATTTGCAAGATGTTGATACTTGGCATGGAGATGAATTTGGTAACAGTTTGTTATCCCTTATGGAAGAAGGATATGCCATTTATCCACTGCAGTATGAATCAGAATCTGGAAAATATTTTGTAGAAATAGATTTCGGCAGGGAGGAATAAAATATGAATTTTGGACAGGCACTTGAAAAAGTAAAAAATGGAGAAAAGATTTTCCGTCATGGATGGAACGGTAAAGGAATGTTTGTAGTGTATCAGAAGGGATATCCTGACGGCATTCCGTGCAATATGCAGACAGCTAAAGCGTGGGGGCTCAATGAGGGAGATCTGTTTAAATGTGAACCGTATCTGCAGATTAAAATGGTCAATGGCAGCCATGCTATGTGGGTGCCGAGCATTAATGATATTCTTGCTGAGGACTGGGAGTATATTCATTGATACTTATGTAAAAGGAGAATTCTTATGAATGATTTTACAAAAATTGTGATTGCTGCAATTATGGGATATTCGGCATATAAAATTGCGGTTGATTTCAATAACACTTTGATCGCCATTAGAACAGTTAAGTATGGAATGATTCTGGAGGAGAATAAGAAAGGAAACTAATTATATGTGTAAATTTAATTATGCATTATGTAAAAACGATAACCCTTGTGTTTGTGCATCATGCACGAAGTCTCGTATATCACGCTATCCAAGTAACTATATGCCTATACGAGGGATCGACTATTCTGGAATATACAAAACAAAAAATACGGATAAACAGAATGCATTAAATAGAATTATTAAAAAAGTTATATTTAATCCACCTGCAACAATTGTGTATTGGTATAACGGAGAAAAAACCGTTGTTAAATGTGATGCTTCTGAAATGTTTGATCCTGAAAAAGGTCTTGCTATGGCGTTTGTGAAATATTTCTTTAACAACCATGGGTATTACAATGATGTCATGAAGAAATTCACAGAACCGTATTATAAGAAAATGCAAGAATGTATCGGAGCAATATCTAATATGACAGCTTCGGAAGCAGCAATCGGAACTGGTGAGTTCACAGTTAAAGATATTGCTAAATTCTACGGTATATCTGAGGATTCTGTTCGAAAAGATATTAAAAAAGGATGCTATCCAAATGCCTATAAAAAGAACGGTAAATGGATTATTGTCATCAAAGAAGAGGAAACACATTGACAGATTTCTTACGTAATTATCAAATGGCAGCTGTGCATAAAATGAAAAATGGCTGTATTCTCAACGGAGGGACTGGTTCTGGTAAATCTAGGACCGGTCTCTATTATTATTTCAAAGAGAATGGTGGCAGCTTCCTTAATCAAGAATTTATTCCGATGAAAAATCCTCAGAATCTTTACATCATTACAACTGCAATGAAACGAGATTCTCATGAGTGGGATGGTGAATTGGCGAATTATAGAATGTCGACTTGTCCTGAGAGGAATGAATTATATCCAGGACAGACAGTAGTAATTGACTCTTGGAATAATATAAAGAAGTATATAGAAATAAAAGATGCGTTCTTTATATTTGATGAGGATAGAGTTACTGGATCGGGGGAATGGGTTAAATCATTTCAGAAAATCGCTAAAAATAATAGTTGGATTATATTATCGGCAACTCCTGGCGATTGTTGGGCGGATTATATTCCGGTATTTGTGGCGAATGGCTTCTATAAAAATAAAACGGAATTTTGTAGAGAGCATGTTGTATATTCCAGATTTACCAAATATCCTCAGATAGACAGATATTTGAATGTAGGTAGACTAGCTAGACTGAGAAACAGAATACTGGTTGATATGGACTTTCAACGAACTACGGTACAACATCATATGGATGTATATGCGACTTATGATATTCCTAAATACAAAGATGCTATAAGAAATCGTTGGGATCCGTTTAAAAATGAACCTATTCAGCAGGCATCAGGTCTTTGCTATGTTCTCAGAAGGATTGTAAATACGGACGAATCAAGGGTTGTAGCTCTTATGGAAATCTTAGAAAAAGTTCCAAGGGCTATTATATTTTACAATTTTGACTATGAAAGAGAAATATTATTACATCTGTTTAGTGATGATGAATATATAGGTTACGAAGTAGCTGAATGGTCTGGACACGCTCATCAACCGGTACCATATGCGGATAGATGGGTATATTTGGTTCAGTACACTGCTGGCTGTGAGGGATGGAACTGCATTAGTACAAATACTATCATATTCTTCTCTCAAAATTACAGCTATAAAGTTACTGAGCAGGCGTGTGGACGAATAGACCGATTGAATACTCCATATCGCGATTTATATTTTTATCACATAAAGAGCAGGTCTGGAATTGATATGGCAATAACTAAGGCATTAAATAAGAAGAAAAAATTCAATGAAAGGAAGTTTGCTGGATGGGAGTAAATGATATGGATATTGTTGAGTTTGTTGAAAAAGTTTGCGAGTTTTCTTTAACGGACTTTCAAAAAGAATTCGTTCGTAAAGTATATGATGCCGCAAAAAATGATAAGCGATTGTATTACGTTCTACCTCGATGTAATCAGAAATTTAGTTTTGAATTATTACAGGCAATAGTAATTATTATAGTTGGAAAAGAAAGAGGATTAGTGAAAGGAAATTTGCTAGATGGGAATAAGCGATTCAAAAGAGAAAAAGAAATGATTCAGAAAGCCGCGTCAAAAACAACTCCTTTAGTAGAAAAGGAGGGTAAAACCGTGACAGATTATGAATATTTATTTAGTATGAACTTACAGGCGAAGCTTAAAGAGAAGATTCAGGGAGCTATATATGTAAAGGTTAATAAAAACGACAGTCTGGTTATTAAGATTACAAGACGTGATGAAAATAATTTTGATATGTCATTTACAGACTTTGCAAATAGAATGCTCAATGGATTAACTACAGATTATGCAGCTTATGAGGTAACAAAGAAATATCGAGAATTTGTTATGAAACAATTTTTCAAATGAGTTAAAGGACTCGGCAGAAATGTCGGGTCTTTTAATTTTTATTCAAGTATAAAAGAGAACAATGATATTTAGGAGGTGTTATATAAAATGTTATATAAAATGTTATCGGACAAGGATGCTTGTATTTTAATGGAAAAATTAAAGAAATTATTAGAGTGCATGGTATATGGAACTGTCGAAGTCTATGGAAGGAACGATTTGCCATCTATTCGAGTAACCATACGATCAAATGATTTAACATGGAATTATACGATATACAAGTTTGACTATATGATATATAACATGACGTTTGACGAATATGTTGAAATTCTTTCCATTAGGATTTTCAGAGATTATAAAGCAGCCATACTCAAACATTTCATTAAAGATAAATACTTATAAAAATGGAGGTGGATTTATGTGAATTATCACAATATAACTACTGATGATATGCGGAATGGCGATGGACTTAGAACAGTTCTATGGGTTGCCGGATGCAATCATCATTGTAAGGGGTGTCAAAACCCAATTACTTGGAATCAGAATGGAGGTATTTATTTCGGATACGCTGCAGAATGCGAATTATATGAAAAATTATATAAGCCATATATCAGTGGTGTAACATTTTCAGGAGGTGATCCGTTACTTCCTGAGAATCGTGTAACCATATTTCATTTGGCTAAATATATCAAACAATACATTCCGGGGAAAACAGTATGGATTTACACCGGATATTTATGGGAAGAGGTTAAAGATCTGCCAGGTATGCGATGGGTTGATGTTTTGGTAGATGGAGAATTTAAACAGAAACTCGCTGATGTCAAATATCACTGGGCTGGCAGTACAAATCAGAGAGTGATTGATGTACAGAAGAGTTTGGCTGAGGGAAAAGTTATTTTGAAGGAGGGTTAATATGGTAGATAGTCTGATTATCAGCATTGATACAACAAACGGTCGGGATAATACAGTGCTAATTGTAGGGAGGAAGACTTTTGGACAGCAAGTTGAGATTGTAAATGCATTTCAAGGGAACGAGGCGCTGGAATTATATTCTCGATTGACTACTGTGAAAAAAAATGGAGGGACAGCATCGTGAAAGAATGTCTGGGATATTTTTTAATATATGTTGTTATATCCGCAGGAACGCTATTTGTTTTATTACCTTTAGAAGTTTTTATGGACCATGGCGATGATTTAACATGGCAAGAGAAACTTGGAATTTTTCTGGGACTCACAGTATTCTTGGAATCAATCGTCGCAGGTGTGTATCTTATAATATGGTAGGTGTATAGAATGGAATACATATATAAGGAAGTTAATTTCACAAAGTATTGTCCTCTGTGTGAGGAAGCAGATACATACGAGGAGAAAGACCCATGTAATGAATGTTTAGGTGTTCCTATGAACGAGCATTCAGAGAAACCGGTCTATTTTAAACCTAAAAAGAAATAATTGAGGAGGAAAATACTATGGCAACCAGAGATTTGCACGATCAGAAAATTCTTAGAGCTTTAGAGGGGATTGAGAAGCAGCTTAAAATACAGAATATGATACTTAAAGACGTGTCTAATAAGATTGAATGTGTTGCGAAAGATAAAGATGAAAACATGCTGGAGGAGTAATTCATGAATATTATGCAGCCAAATAAACAATGCATGTCTTGTAAATATTGGGTACCGGAAAGTGCATCTCGGTTAGGTTATACAGTGGGCGGTTATTGCAAACCTGGATATTGTAAGAAAAGGAGTATTAACAATGCAAAGAGAAAAATTCATTGATGGTTTATGCAGCGGCGTTAAATTCACAGATGCTGAGCGAAATGAAATCGTCAAAAAGGTTATTGAACATCGTGGCTTGGAAACGACCAGCGTTATATGCATGGAAGAAATGGCCGAGTTACAACAGCAGATTAGCAAATATTTAAGAGGATGTGGAGATAGACTTGGCCTTTTGGAAGAAATGGCAGATGCTTATATTTGTTTGAAATATCTCGAGAAGGTTTTTGAAATTCATCCTGATCAGACAATGAAAGCTATAGATGTAAAACTATTAAGAGAGAAGGGACGATTAGATGATTAAGTTAATAATCGTTTTTGGTGTTATTTATATTCTGCTATTAGTATTAAAATTATTTGTATCAGACTATGATAAATGCTATTCAGAAATGGAAAACGCTGGGATTGCAGCTTTCAATTGTTGTAGCGGGTTAACTGGCGGGACTCGACATACTGATTATCTGCAGGAGAATTGTGTTGATTGTCCGTACTTGGTATTAGCTAATGACGAAAAAGGAGAAAATAGATGATTAATAAAAAATATAGTAGAGAGGGAGAAAAACGATGAGTAAAACACTGGAGATAAAAGTTGTTGATACAAATTGGGTTCCTGAACTCGAATTATGTAGTAATTTAAAACATAAAAATCCTCATATTTGTTACGGCGAATATAACTACATAGATCAGGCATTGCTTGATAAAACAGTTGATGTGGACAATATCGACGAACTTGTTGGTGCTTTGGTCAGATATATCGGAATACACAAATTAGAATACATAGTGTGTGATATCAACGAATTTAATAAAGCTTTCGCTCCGGTTAAAGAAATGACTATCGCTGAGATCGAAAAAGAACTTGGATATAAAATCAAAATAGTAGGAAAGGACAAAGGAGAGAAATGATTAAGTTAATAATAGTATTGATATTTTGTCATTTGGTAGGTGACTATGTACTTCAAAATGATTTTATAGCAAAAACAAAAGGAGAAAATTGGTATCATTTGATTGTACATTGTGTGTTGTACAGTTTACCGTTCTTTGTTTTCTTCGGATTGACTTGGCAGCTTTCATTTATATTTATTACGCATATGATAATTGATCCTTTAAAGGCTAGATACAACAAAATTAATTATGCTACAGACCAGTTATTACATTATATTGTAATGCTGGTTTATTTATTTTAGGAGGTTAAAGATGATTAAATTATTCAAAAATGTTGATGAAAAATTAGCAGATATAGGTTTTAAAAAGATAAAAGAAAACAAGCATTTATGCGAGTACGACAGAGAAAACAATGAATTCAGATA
>ERZ1034897.665-NODE-665-length-16087-cov-5.133046_pt1 | contig 16087 bp, 13 predicted proteins | sample MGYA00520629_ERZ1034897 | MGnify/ENA primary metagenome ERZ1034897 (study PRJEB33766, sample SAMN09781789) | gut metagenome | biome: gut microbiome | host: Homo sapiens | place: Madagascar | study: EMG produced TPA metagenomics assembly of the PRJNA485056 data set... | reverse complement strand
TTCTTTTTATTTTCTAGTAAAAAAAGGGACATTAAGTTCGTGCTCCAAGCTGGAGATGCTTTCACTCAAAGCAGACTTTGAAATGAAAAGATTGGATGCTGCTTTAGAAAAGGACTGCTCTTTATCTACTTCAATAAGATAGTGCAAAACTTCAGTACGCAAGAGATTGTCACCTCAGCTCAAACAGATTAAAGAATAGTATACGTCATTTATTTGATTATATCATATAAAAAGCCTTTTTCAAATTTAAAATAAAGCCTACTTAATGTCTAAAAGGAGGTTTAAGTAATGAGTGAAAGAGTTAAAACAACCCTATATTTTGACGGGTATAAACTTGGACGTTCTCAGAAATTCTTCATGGTCATTGCAGCCCTTACTTATGGCTTCGACCTGATGGATATGTCCATGTTCCAGATCGTTTCGCCTATTCTTCAGGAAAATTACGGAATCACGAATGAAAAACTTGCAACCTTGAATTTTCTGTTTTTCTTTGGTTCTTTCTTCGGTAGTATCGCTGGTGGTGTGATGGCAGACTGGTGGGGCAGAAAGAAAGCGATGCTCATCAATATCTGTATTTTCTCATTGGCCAGTCTGGCAAATGCATTGTGGGAACCACATCATTTGATATTGCTTGAAGCCAGTCGCTTCATGACAGGCTTCGGAACAATGGCAGCTTGTACAGTTGCTATTGCGTACATTTCAGAAATGTTACCTTCCGAAAAACGCGGGAAATATCAATCGTTAATTCTGGGGATTGGTACCTTTTCCATTCCGTTTATTTCGATTTTAGCGTCTACTGTTGCAACACGAACACATGATAGTTGGCGTATTGTACTTGTTATTGGCGCATTGATGCTTCTTTTGGTACCATTTTGCATTTTCTTATTGCAGGAGTCCCCACGCTGGTTGATCAGTAAAGGAAAAGTTAAAGAAGCCGAGCAGGTTATGGAAAAATGTTTGGGCTTTGAATGTGATATGTCTGGTGCCTATAAGAACTATCAGGATAGTGTTAGAGAATATAAAAAGATCAGTACAAAAGCTCAGTTTAAGATTATGTTTGCCAAAGAACAAATGCAACAAACCTTGGTATGTTTTGTTTTTGCCTATTGTTTAGGTATAGGTAATAATATGATGAGCTCCTATAACAATGCGTTCCTAGTTCAAATTGGATTTCCTATGCAGTTAGTTTTACTCATCGGAGCGGCGGCAGCTTTTGGTCAGCCATTTGGTGAGTTAATCTCTTCTATTTTTAGCGATAAGGGGGGGCGAACAAAACCAATCTGCATCTATTGTTCGATTGCTGCCATCATGTTTGTTGCAATAGGACTTTCGAACAATATTTATATGTATGGTGTTACTCAATTTACGAAGACCTTGTTCACAGCCGGTGCTATGGCGCTCCTCATGACCTATATTCCTGAGTCATTCCCAACTTCTGTACGTGGCGCTGCCACTGGCTACATCTATGGAACACAGAAACTCCTGATTGCAATTGTTTCTTCGCTTCTGCCCGTATGGGCATTCACGAATTTTGGCTGGTTTGGTGTTAATCTCTCTAACGCTGTATTCTGGGCGATTGCTGCTATCGTCATCGGTTTGTTTGGACGTAAAACGGCGCTGAAAAACATCGATGCTATGAACTGCTATACCTGTGATACAGACGATGACGACGATCTTGTTGTGGCCGTGGAAACTGCGACTGAGAACAAGGCATAACGTTTTTCGAAAATTTGTCCGAAGCAGCAACAAAACTGGTTCGGACAAATTTTTATATGAAGTAGTAGGGGGGGGGAGCAGATGAAAGAAGCAACCAAGCAACTCCTGAAAGGGGCTATCTTAAACTGTGGGCTGGCAACTGGCTTGATCAACGCGATCATTTCTAACTTTACACTGCCAAAAGAACAGAGCTTGTTACTTTCAGACCTCACCATGAATTTTGCACTGACAGCCTTCGGCTGTGGTCTTCTCTGTCCGTTCTTTGGAACCATCATCTTAAAAGCTGTTGCAGGGAAAAAACAGATTGCTTTTGGCGAAAAAGATGATCACATTTTTGCAAAGTATGTACCAAATAATTTGTTCGCCGGTGCGATTGTCATCGCGCTTATGGCAACAATTTCGTTGTGGTTGCTGCCATGGATCATAATTTCTTTGTTGCATGTCGATGTCTATCTTGTGCGAATCGGTTGGATCGTTATGATCGGGCTGTACTCAGCCATATCTGCTGCATTTGGGGCGTATTTTGGGATGCATCGCGTTCATTATGCCACGCAGATGCCAAGGACGGTGATGGAATGATGGAAAAAAATATCATATCTGAAGAACGCATTCAGGAATTGAAAAGTCGTGCCAAAAGGTGTGTCTGTAAATACTGTGGCGGTCCTTTAAAGATCAAGCTGTTGGACTTTGGCCAGATCGAAACCGCCAATCTGGAAGTTTTCTGTGACCATTGCAATCTGATCGAATATGGCGTAGAGCCTGAAATCTATCACAGCGCTGTGTACCTGGTCGATGTCCTGGGCTTTAACGCGTATCCGGATCGAACAGACAATGCGGCGACAAGGAAACTCAACATCGCAAAGATCTGTGAACTGATCTCCTGGCATGACATGCAAATTGGTGTGTTGGATCAAGATGGGTATACAGTTCCAATAAAAGAAAACAGTCAGAACTTGGATTATGAAGATGGCAGCTTGATCGTTCAAGGCGAAGAGCTTTACCCGGAGCAATGAGACGACAGAACCTGGCGTCATCATTGTTACCACATAGCTGTTCGCTGAAAGGAGTTGTTTCACATGGACAACATGGCGATAGATATTTCCAATCTGGATTATCGGGTTGGCAAGCGATACCTTCTTCATAACATCAACTGGCAAGTGCAAGCAGGGGATAGTTGGGTTGTTTTTGGGATGAATGGCTCCGGTAAAACGACGCTTCTGTCTATTATTGCCGGCTTCAACCGATACAGCCAAGGCAATATTCGGATCTTTGGTCAGGCCTATTCGGAAGCGACCACTCAGCAAATCAGAAAAGATGTAGGCCTTGTTAGTGCCAGCTTTTTTGACCGCATTTACACAAGAGAACGGGTCTTGGACATCGTTCTCAGTGGCCTGAGTGGAACCATAGGGGTTCGCGGCACCATCCAAAACAGTGACCTCATTAAATCCAGAGAACTCCTGGCCCAGTTGGGTGTTGTAGACAAGATCCGACAGCCTTTTTCAGAGCTGTCCAAAGGTGAACGCCAGAAAGTCCTGCTTGCCAGAGCCTTCATTTCAGATCCTCGTCTGCTGATCCTGGATGAACCTGCTACCGGGCTGGATGTCATGGCTAGAGAACAGTTGTTGGCCCTGATCCAGGAACTCAACAAGGAAAAAATAACCCTGATCTATGTCACACACTATCCGGAAGAGATCCTGGACATCTTCGATCATGCCTTGTTGTTGCAAGATGGGCGGATCTATAAGGTTGGTCCTACGGCAGAGCTCTTTACGGAGCAGACAATGGGGGCATTTCTGGGCCACCGTGTCGACATTCAGCTTAACAAGGGCAGGTATACGATCACATCGATCGAAGGTGATGGACATGCTGGAAAATAAAGACGTTTACAAATCTCGTGATGTGACGACCACGGAAATGGTCGCCATCATGATGGAACTCAAATATTTCGACGAACAGTTCATGTACTATGGATGCGCCTATGCCAAAGATGGGCATGTTGAATATCGCATCAACAACGATGTGTCCCGTTTGTATCGTTTTTGGGAAAACAGCGAGGCACACAACGTCTATCCAACCAACATCATGCGTTATGTGCGGCTGTTAAAGGTTCCGTCAGGCAAAGAACGCGAGAAAGCAGAGATCGTTGAAAACGAATTTCTGAAGAAACTTCAGGAAGCTTATCCACTTGCCTTGTTCCAGGCCCTGGATGAGCTTGGAAACACACCAGCTCTAAACAGCGCAGGCGATCTGCTTCGTGCATGGCAGGAACGGCTGGAAGTTTGCTACGATGTCGACCAAATTGAGCTTTATCGCGGCGCAGTCCAGCTGGCATATGACGCAAAGGTGCTGGATGAAGCCAATCACGAAACCCTGTCGCAGTGGATCACCAGCCGCTTGGAACTGATAGATAACTGTGAGAATGTCATTTGGAACGACAAACGGTATTTCTACGGGTTCGTGTATTGGCAAAATAACAAAATAAAAGTCTATAGCAATGCGGAAGAATACATTGTCAACGATCATCGGTATGAACTCATGACAGATGGTGTTCTCTGTAGTGCGATCTTTAAAAAGCATTATTGGTTTGATTCAAAGCCGGATTTATCTATTCAAAAATGGCGGATGCAATTCGAAGGAGATCTAAAGGAGTGTTGGACCGAAGAAAACATCGATCTATTTAACAAATTATGTTCTTTACCAGCTGCAGTCAATAAAGACGATTTCATGAATTGGAAAAAACAGTTAGAAAATGTGGACAACAGCGATCAGAATCGCAATGCCCAGACAGTCATGGACTATTACAAAACACGATGGTTAGTTAAGTAGTTTCATAAGGAGGAAAACAAAATGAGTATGAAGAGAGCCATGATGATCGGTTTAGACGGGGCCGATCCAGTCGTATGCAAACGTCTCGTAGAAGAAGGCCGCATGCCTAATCTGAAAAAACTGTTGGAAAAAGGGGTCGCTCGTGAAGGGCTGGATATGCTGGGCGTTCTGCCTACGATCACCCCACCAAACTGGGCAACGCTGGCAACCGGTGCGTACCCACGTACCCACGGTGTCACCTGCTTCTTGAATCACACCCTGGGCAAATCCCTTGGCATCACTGAGATCAACTGGGATTCCCGCCGCGTCCACGCTGAAATGATCTGGGAAGCGTTTGCTGCTGAAGGCAAGAAATCCATCATGTTGAATTATTGCGAGGCTTGGCCACCACGTCAGGAAGACGACAAATCCATCTTTGTCGATGGGACCGGGGTTGTTCCTTTCCTGAGGTCTTCCGTACAGTTCCAGAAAGTCGTCGTTATGAAAGACGAGTATCCTACGATGAAAGACGTCCCACACGTCGTCAACCAGAGTTCTGCTGACTGCGTGGTTTACAACGATCAGGTCGAAAAATTCGGTAAAGCAAATGCCGATGAAATGCCACAGATGTCCATCGAGGACCTCGAAGCCGCTATGACCGGGAGTCACTTCACCAGAGACATGCCGCTTGAATCCGAAGCGTTTGTTATCAAGGGGCTGAGTGCAGAAGAAGCTTCCAACAGTGACAGCACCGACACCCTGTACACGCCTATCAAAGATGCAGAAGGTTGGAGCTTCGAGATCCCTGATAACGCCAAGGAAGCAACCGTGACCATGAACAACAGCCTGCACAGAAGATATGCGCTGTTTACCGGTGAAGGGTATAAGACCCTGACCTTCTATAAGAACAAGAAAGATAAGACCCCGCTCGCTACGGTTGAATTAGGAAAATGGTCCGACCCTGTCTTTGATACGTTCGTTATCGACGACGAAGACAAACGTGTCGCTTATTATCTCCGTTACATGGAAATGAATGAAGATGGCACGCAGGGCAGATTCTACATTTCCCACGTACTGGATACAGAAGACGACACCTATTGCTATCCTAAATCCATCTGCAAAGAGCTCATGGACAATGTTGGTCCAATGTGCTACTTTGCAACGATCGATCGCCATACACCGATCGGCGACCGTATGGAATTGGAATCCTTCGATATGATCAATGACTGGCACATGAGAGCCACGAAGTACCTGCTGGATTCCAACCCAGACTGGCAGCTGTTCTACATCCACCTGCATAGCATTGACCTGATCAACCACCACTATATGGAACAGGCTTCCGAAGGCCGTTATGAGGACTGGCAGTCCCGTCGTGACATCATCGATGAAATCTACGAGATCAATGACAAGTATCTTGGCACCGTCCTCGAATACCTGGATGACAATACCTGTGTTGCCGTCTGCGCAGACCACGCGGCTATTCCAAGATCTGTTGGCTGCGAAAACCCTGGCATTGGGGAACTGAGCGGCATTAACGCCGGCGTCTTCGAAGAACTGGGCTATACCAGCCTGATCTCTGTGCCTGGCATCGAGGGGATGTACAAGATTGACTGGGAACATACCCGTGCCATCCAGCATCGTACCAGCTATGTCTACATCAACCTCAAAGGACGCGATCCGGAAGGGATTGTCGAACCGGAAGACTATGATGAACTCGTTCAGCAGATCATCAGCGACCTGTACAACTATCGTGACCCTAAGACCGGCAAACGTGTCATTGCCTTTGCCATGGACAGAGAAGAAATGGAATCCCTTGGCATCGGCGGGCCACACTGCGGGGACATTTTCTTCCAGCTCACGAAGGACTTTGGCTTCGAGCATGGCAACAGCCTGCAGTATGTCACGAACGATGGGTATTCCCTGGGTTGCCTCTGCGTCCTCGCCGGCATGGGTCTGAAACATGGTGAATATATTACCCGTCCAATCCGCAACGTCGACATTGTGCCAACGCTTTGCCATCTGGTCGGCAACAGAATGCCTGAGAATGTGGAAGGCGGTATCATTTATCAAGCTCTGCAGGAATGATGCCTATGACAGCACTGTTAGAAGTACATGACCTTTCATTAAAAATCGGGAGCAAATACATTTTCGACAACGTCAATGTCGCTGTCCAAGGCGGCGAGAATTGCGTATTGTTTGGCCTGAATGGCTGCGGGAAAACCACCTTGCTGAGTGTCTTATCTGGATTTCAAGCACCGAGCCACGGTGAAATTTCCTGGCAGGGACAACTAATGGATCAGGAGCACTTTGCAGACATCCGAAAAGAGATTGGCTTTGTCAGCAGTTCGTTCTTTGGAAAAATATTCCGCGATGAGACTGTCCTGGATATTGTGTTGTCCGGCAAGTTTGGCGCACTAGGCGTCCAGGATGACATAACAGGCGAAGACATCAGGAATGCAAAAGCATTGCTGGATATTTTCGGCTTGCGAAAAACCGCGCGCTATCCGTATGACATTCTCTCCAAGGGTCAACAGCAGATTGTCCTCATCGCAAGAGCCCTCATGGGGCATCCAAAGCTATTGCTTTTGGACGAGCCATGCAGTGGCCTGGACATCATTGCCAAGGAACGTTTTCTGTACGTGATCCGCACGCTCCTTAGTCAGTACGATCTCACACTGCTCTATGTGACCCACCAGCCGGATGAAATCACCAATCTCTTTTCTCAGGCCATCCTGATGAAAACCGGCGAGATCTTCGCCCAGGGCGCAATAAAAGACATTTTTAATGATGCAGTCATGTCAGAATTTCTTGGAGTAGAGGCCTCGTGCTTCTACTCCAAAAATCGTTTATTTATTGACCTTGGCTTGTCTCAGACAGAAAAAGCAATCCATATCGCACAAGGGGGTGGATACAATTGAATCCCGAGCGAATCAAAGAACGGGCACAGCGCTGCGTCTGTAAAAGTTGTGGAGGCAGATTAGAGCCTAAAATCATCATCTACAATAAATATGGCGGATCTGGGCTTGAATTGTACTGCCCGACGTGCAAGAAGATTGAATATGGCACAGAACCAGAAATTTACCGACTTGCAAAAGCGTTCGTGTACGATGTTGAGTTTGAATACTACACAGAGATGGAACCAAGCGAAGAAACCTTACGGCTCAATATTGCCAAGGTCTGTGAAATGCTGAGCTGGCAGTTTAGAAAGATAGGCCTTTTGGACAGTAAAGGCCTGCATAAAGACAGACTTTGCAATTTCGACATCGACGACTAAAGGTAGGTGTTACGCATGCAAAACAAAGTATTGATCCTGGGCATTGACGGGATGGACCCTAAATTCACGAATAAGCTGGTCAAGGAAGGAAAGCTTCCAAACATCCAGAAATACATCGAAAATGGCTCTGCCAGAGCAGACCTCGCCATGTTAGGCGGGATGCCAACGATCACCCCACCAATGTGGACGACGTTGGCCACTGGTGCCACACCAGCCACCCATGGGATCACCTGCTTCTGGAATCAGGACAATAGCAAACTGGATCATCTGGTGTATAACCTGTACTCCACAGACTGCAAGGCAGAGCAACTGTGGAATGTTACCGCAGAAGCCGGCATCAAGACATTGGTATTTCACTGGCCAGGCAGCTCCTGGCCACCAAGTTCAGACAGTCCAAACCTCCACGTCGTAGACGGGACCTCTCCAGGCTCGGTACAGTGTACCGTTGCCCTGGTGGATATGGGGTCCGTGATCTATGCCGGAGAAGAAGTGGATAAACTGGTGTACCTGCCATTCGTTGCGAACGACTGTGGCGCAGGCTGTATCATTTATAACATCCCAGATATTGAACAACAGGGCATAGACTATGCGCATAAGATCGCAAACGTCACCGGCGGCAATCAGTTTGTCAAAAACATCATCATGAGCCATGAAGATGGCGAAATGGCCACCGAACGCGTTCCTAATAACGCCATCAACTCACCGCTGAAGCCAGCCGAAGGTTGGGCCAATGCGCCGGAAGACGCGAAAGAATTCACCATCTATGAAGGCTACGGCTTGCTTCGTAGACCATGCCTACTGCTGAAAAATGCAGATGGTAAATACGATACCGTCGCCGTCTACAGCAGCAAAAAGTCGGAAGAGCCACTATATAGCGTCAGCGTAGCAGATGGTTCTAAAGAAATCCTCGAAACCCTGCCAAAAGGCGAAGGGACTTGCCGTGTGAACCGCTATTGTCAGCTCATCAACGTTGCAGAAGATGGCAGCAGCCTCACCATGGTCCTGGAAGGTGCCATGGACATCGACAACGATACCATGTGGTCGCCAAAATCCATCTATCATGACGTCGTTGAGCATTGCGGCTATATTCCAACGCCAGGGATGAACAACGGACTCAATGCGGAATACATCAATAAACTGACTTTGCCTGGATGGCGTCGTTACAACACCTGGCAGGCAAATGCCATCCAGTATCTGATCAAAGAGCACGACTATGGCATGGTCTTCAGTCACCTGCATAACATCGATACCTTTGGTCATGCTTTCTGGCATCAGAGTGTTGCTCGTGCCAATCAGGAAGGCGTCGACTCAGAAAGCCTTGCACAGTGCATGGAGCAGGCCTACATTGACACCGACGAGTATCTGGGCTCCTTCAGCTATCTCATAGATGAAGGCTGGACCATCATCATCACTTCTGACCATGGCTTGCTTTGCTCCTATGAAGACATGCCTCCACTTCTGGGCGATCCGTTCGGCGTGAACGTCCGCGTCATGCAGGAATTGGGCTATACCATCCTTAAGAGAGATGAAAATGGCCAGGAGATCGCTGAGATCGACTGGAGCAAGACACGTGCCGTCGCAAGTCGAGGCAATCATATCTGCATTAATCTGCGTGGGCGCAATGAACAAGGTATCGTGGAGCCGGAAGATAAATACGAGCTCGAACGACAGATCATCGATGATCTGTACAACTACCGAGACCCAGCAACACATAAGCGTGTCGTATCGCTGGCCCTGCGTAATAAAGACGCCGCCATTCTTGGCATGAACGGGGAAGAAAGCGGCGACATCATCTACATCCTGGAGGAAGGCTTCAACCGTGTCCACGGCGACTCGCTGCCGACCTTTGAAGGCTTCCTGGATACCTCGGTTTCACCAATCTTTATCGCGACTGGACCAGGTGTCAAGAAGCATTGCACGACGGACCGTGTGATCCGCGAAATGGACGTCGCACCAACTGTCGCTGCCATTCTCGGCGTGCGCATGCCAGCACAATGCGAAGGCGCGCCTGTCTACCAGATATTGGCGGAATCTTAAAGACGATTGAGAGGAAGCGCACCATGTTTGCTGAGCAAAAAGCATGGTGCGCCATTTACAGAAAGAGGTGACGACAATGAAGAAAGCAAAGAAAGCGATCATGGTTGGCTTAGACAGCGCGGATGCCATGTTGGTCAAACGACTGATCGACGAAGGGCGTTTGCCGGCCATGAAAAAGGTTATGGAAAATGGCGTGTCACAAAGTGACCTCGGTATGGTTGGTGTTTTTCCGACCGTAACGCCAACCAACTGGGCAACCCTTTGTACCGGCGCCTATCCGATCACGCATGGCATTACCTGCTTCCAGAACCATACTCAGGGGAAGTCGCTTGGCATTCTAGAGATGAACTGGGATTCCCGAAGAATGCACGCAGAAACCATCTGGGAAACCTTCGAGGAAGCTGGAAAACGTTGCCTGATGCTGAACTATTGCCAGGCCTGGCCGAACAGAGTACCAGGCAGTAAAAACATTTTTGTGGATGGTACCGGTGTAGAACCGTTCTTGCGCTGTACCGAAGATTTTCAGAAACTGATCGATTTTGACGAGAATGTCGAGTCTCTGAAGATCATTCCGCATTTTGTCGATCAGAGTACGTCTGACTGTGTGGTCTATGGAGATCAGATCGAGAAATTTGCGGTTCCGGATAACGATATAAAGGGCCTGGTTAAAGATGGCCTCTTTACAAGCGGAATGCCTCCGCTAGAATCTCAGGCGTTTGTGATCATGGACTACTCGCCGGAACAGGCCAGCAAAGATGATGTCATAGACAGGGTCTCTACACCACTAAAAGAACCGATTGGCTGGGCAGTCGACCTTCCTGAAGATGCAAAAGTATTTGTCTATCCGGTCAATAAGGGGCTCGGACGCCATTATGGTGTGATCTCTAAATCGGATGGAGAACACTATGATACGGTTACCTTCTATTCCAGCCGTAGAAACAAGCCACTGGGGCAGGCCAAGGTGGGTGAGTGGTCGGATTGGCTGTACGATACCTTCCTGATCAATGAAGAAAAAGAAAATGTCGCTTACAAGATGCGGGTCATCAGCATGGCGGAAGATGGATCGTCCGGTCGCATTTACATGTCCCACACGATGAACTGCAATGTGGAAGTTTACATTTATCCTCAATCCTTTGCGAAGGAGCTCATGGATCACTGCGGGCCGATGTTGCCGCACGCCTTGTTTGAGCGTTTCAGTGATGATGGGCGCAAAGTTCTGATGGAAAGCTTCGAACAAAACATGGACTGGCATATTAAGGCTGCCAAGTACATGATCGATAAATACGATGACTGGGGGCTCTTTTACACCCATCTCCATGGCATCGATCTTGTTGAGCATTGGTACATTAACTCGGCCTTCGAAGGATCGGATGAACACTGGGAAGACAACTATGAGACCATTTGCCAGATGTATGAGATCTGCGATCGCTTCGTAGAGGCTATGTTGCCTTATCTGGAGGATGGAGAAACGGCCATCTTTATTACCTCCGACCATGGCCAGGTGCCACGTTCGGCTGGCTACCATAATCCTGGCATCAGCGATCTTTCTGGGATCAACTGTAAAGTCTTAAGCGAGCTTGGCTATACTTACGTCCAGCCGGTTCCAGGTATGGAAGACATTTGGTATATTGACTGGAGCAAAACAAAGGCCATTCAGGCGCGCAGTTCCTATATCTACATTAACCTGAAAGGGCGAGATCCTGAAGGGATCGTAGAGCCAGAAGACTATGATGATCTGGTCCAACAGATTATTTCTGACTTGTATGCGTACCGTGATCCAGAGCATGAAAAGCGTGTCGTTTCTTTTGCGATGACGATGGAAGAAGCACGCTCTCTTGGCATAGGTGGCCCTCATACTGGAGATATTTTCTTCCAGCTGAACCCTGACTTTGGAGAAGAACATGCCATGTCGCCAAGTTACGTAACGAATCATGGATTCAGCTTGATCAGCCTCTGCATGATGGCGGGTCCAGGTTTAAAACAGGGCGAATTCATCAAAAGGCAGATCAAAGCGGTGGATGTCGTTCCTACCATTTGCGACCTTTGTGACGTACGGATTCCTTCTAATTGCGAAGGTGGCGTGATCTACCAAGCATACGAAGAATTCCCGGAAAAAACATATTAAAAAGATGACTTTCTTACGGCCTCTTCTCTTCTAGCTATCTTTGGAAGGGAAGAGGTCTTCTTTTTCATTTGTCTTGTTTTTCATGGAAGGTGCCAAAGAAAGATTAGCAATATTTCTGTATCTCAACAGCCTTTAAATGAGCGAAAAACTGAATTTCATGCCTACATTTTATTCATTGGTGCAATTCCCTTGTCATCCTTCGGATGATTCTGTAAAATTTCTTTAAGCGGCTCGCTCGGCCGCTAGAAATGACAACAGTACGGAAAAACTGATGACATCCCACGAAAGGGGCATGTCGCAAATCCGATCTTCGAAGGAGGTTATTTTATGAAACAACGGATCCGATTTTTATTTCTCTCGCTTGCCCTCTGTTTGATGTTGGCAGTGACAACGATGGCAGTTCCTGCTGAAGGAGCCACTTTCTCCGGTGGTACCGGCACGGCGGAGGATCCCTATCAGATCAACACCAAGGCGGATATGGAAACCTTGGCTGACGCACTGACATCCTCCCATGACTCACATCGTGGGGGTCCAATCTAACAACAGCGCTGATTCTAAGTACAGAAAACTGTAGTTAAGAAACAGGATTCTCTGCCTTCAATTGGAACTTGTTGCAGCAAGCGAAGCAACCTTCACTTAGCGCTGCGATAGGTGGATGCCTACACCTTTTATTTAAAGTTGTTTGTTCTTTTCTAGCCAACTTTGCGTACGCCAACACTGGATGGTGTATCTATGGTTTTTAGACGTTGGATCTCCAGATCATGGAGCTTTTTGAAGTTACTGAAGTGTTCCTGGGTGTATGTATCATCATACCCATCTAAGGTATCGTTGAGGCATTGTAACAAAAAGGCAGAATAAAGATCTCGTTGCACCCTGGTGCCATCTGCCAGGGTTTTCCATCTCTTAGAAAGCTTGGCTTTCTTAAAGGTATGGTCTATATGGTCGAACTGAGAAGCTTTTGTATCAAAGGTGCTGACACGTTCAAAGGTACCGTTCAACCTTTGGACTTTCCGTTCGAGGATTTTGATAAAAGGAGCAGGAGCCTTGTTTGCAATGCTCTTACCAAAGCGTTTTCTGCTTTGCCACTTGCCTTTCTTGCTTTTCTTCGCTTCCTTGGCCTTCTTTTGTAATGCTTTGAAGTTCATATCCTCAATGTAGAAGCTGTCGCCCAGTGGAAGCAGCTGGTTTGCCAGTTCATGGTGCATTTGAATCCTCGCTTCGGCTTGTTTGCGGTAGAGGTGTTTTCGCAGCGCTTCCAGCTTTCTGTAGTGCTTACTCTTGACCCACTTGCGTTTCTTGTAGGTTTTCCGGTGGAGAATGCATTCCTCAGGTAGTTTATCTATTGTGAATTTACAATCTAAGTGCAACAAATAAAAGCGACCCATAGAACTTCTGGTAAAATGGGGCTGAATCAAAAAATCCACAGAACCAGGAGTGTTTCTATGAGCCACTATACCCATCTTACTACATCTGAACGCGAAAATATACTGTATTTCCGTGCGAAAGGTAAATCTATTTCTTTCATTGCCAACAAACTAGGTCGCAGTATTTCTACAATCTCTCGTGAACTCAAACGCAATTCCTTTAATGGTGAATACTGGCCCGATCAGGCGAAGAAAGCCTATTCCATTCGTCGACAAAAATGTCATTCTCACCGTCGCCTGGAAGATCCTTCACTTTTTTCTTTTGTACGTCGTGCCTTTTTGGAATGGCAATGGTCTCCACAACAGATTGCCGAACATCTTTGCCTTGAACATGCAAAGTGTGTAGTTAGTTATGCAACGATCTATCGTGCCATTTATGCTGGTCTGTTTGATACGCCGGAGCAACATCGTTCTCATGGTTGTAGAGGTGCTGCCCGCAAGCTTAGGCATCATGGTAAAAGCCGTCATACAAAAGATTATGAGGAACGCAGAGGCAGATTTAATGCCAGCCATCCTCTTTCCGAGCGACCAGAAGAAGCAAACACTCGTGCACGTATAGGTGACTGGGAATTTGATACTGTGGTCGGAAAGAAGGACAGAGCCTGTTTGGTCACAGGCGTTGACCGTTAAAAGTAGGGCGATCCCCAAATAAACAAGCTGATAATGTCAATGAAGTAATGATCTTCCTTTTAAAGGACGAACCATGCTATACCATCACGCCGGATAGGGGCGTTGAATTTAAACATCATGAAGAAGTAGCTAAGGAATTAAAGGTAGAGTTTTACTTTCCGGAACCACATCAACCATGGCAGCGGGTAACAAATGAGAATACAAACGGCTTGTTGCGAGAATATTTTCCGAAGAGAAAAGATTTATCTTCGGTAGGTGAAGACGAAGTTCAAACAGCAATAGACAAATTGAACAAACGTCCAAGAAAAACGTTAGGATTTCTTACTCCGTATGAAGTTTTCTATTCAGTAGTGTTGCATTTGACTTGACAATTTGCCAGAGAAGAAAACGATAATGTTAATTACTTTAAAAATTCCACAGCAAAATTTTTTCAGTTTTTTTCTAAAAAATATTGACCAAAATGTACAATTATGATATTATAACTTCATAAGGTAAAGTTCAAATTAGCACCGAGGTGCGAAAATCCTTGGGCCCATCCGGGCCATTTTTTTTGCCTCTTTTCAGCAAAAAATTCATATAAAACCAAAAACACGCGCAAAAGCAATCGTATTTTTTTACGACTGATTTTGCGCTTTTTCTTATTAAATCTAGCGAAGAACAAAAACCAGCAAATGTAAACTTTTCTTACAGAAAATTCATCTCCAAAGCTGTACATTATATCGCTTTTGGTGTATAATATACCGAAGAAAATATTCCGAAAATATTTCGTTTTTTCATTCCATGAGAGGGGAGTGTTATCATGCCAGAACAAGAAACCTATACCAAAACAACCATTATTCCACAAAACACCACTGAAAACAGTTCAGGAAACTCCCAGGAAAATCAAAAGCAAACTCAAAGCCAAGTAAATAATGAACCTCTTGATCTTCCTTTCCCAGATATTGATTTTGAAGCGTTCCGCAAATCTCCAAGCTCGGAAGAGAACACAACAGAGCAGACAACAGCGAACAGTAACTCCACTCAAACAAACAATTCAGGTTCTAATTACGAGCGGGTCATCAATGAAGAAGATCAATATTCGGATAAGTATGAGAGACCTGTAAAATCAAAAGACCAGGAACGATTCAACATAAAAACAGAGAACTATATTACAATCATCATCCTCCTTGATGTCATCGGTTGTATGCTTTTAACAAGCCCTGTTAATGATGCGAATTTCTATTTTCATCCAGTTTGTCTTCTTATTTTATGTTTCGTATTCTATACTTATTATGCAGTCAACTTAAAAAATATTGGCATGGCAGTTGCATTCAATGGAAGCAAGGGAATAGGAAAGATCTCTACTTGGTATTATAAGAATACAAGAGAAAACTGCCATAAAATGCAGTGGACAGGGTATTTCTTATTTGCAGGTCTGCTTGTCTTAGCAGTTATCTTTTTTATGATTTACGGTGCAATTGATCCTGAGCCATCAAGTTTTGGCGCGTACAGTGCAGTTATTCTTGCCGGCTTTATCTTAGGTGGCCTTTGGTTTGCAATGTTTCTCTTTATAAATCCTGACTATGTAAAGATCGGGAATACAGCAGATGAAACCTTGAAAATGTTCATTCCTGAGCCAAATCGCAGAAAAGCATCGCCTCCATCCAAGAATAAGTCCTCTTCCAGCTCATCTTCGTCCAGTTCATCTTCTTCACAAAGAAGAACAACTCATACCACGCAGAAGAAAACACAAGAAGCCCCTGTTTCTCCAGACGAAAAAGGGGAAGAAGGGGAAAGAGAAGTCAATTACCAGCTTCAGTGGTGGGAGAAGGGTTACAAACTGGCTCATCCTGATTTCTGGGCGTATACTGTTAAATCCGACTGTGTAAGTAAATACAGTACACATTGCATCCGCCTGGCATCATCTCCAACAGATGAGCCTCAGGAGTTCGACCATCTCTATCTGACATCTTTTGGTATCATTGCTATTGAAACCAAGAATTATACCGGAGATATTGAAGTAATTGATGACGGGAACTGGAAGGTGAACGGAAAACTGAGAAAGAGTCCAAGTAATCAGGTGAGAAGACACAATAT
>ERZ1034897.664-NODE-664-length-16104-cov-6.658795_pt1 | contig 16104 bp, 34 predicted proteins | sample MGYA00520629_ERZ1034897 | MGnify/ENA primary metagenome ERZ1034897 (study PRJEB33766, sample SAMN09781789) | gut metagenome | biome: gut microbiome | host: Homo sapiens | place: Madagascar | study: EMG produced TPA metagenomics assembly of the PRJNA485056 data set... | reverse complement strand
GCGCACCGCTCGCGCTGTTGCCGTCTCAATGGTGTCTCTATGCCCCGTTGGATACCGGACTATAACACCATTCTGCGCAACCGTATCAACAGCTTCTCTGACGGCCTGTGTGTACGATACAGCCCCACTTATGACCTTATTGTACGCATTGTCGCACTCACTGATAAATAGGCTCTGTGCGGCTTCTGCGGTGGTTCTTGTCATATTTGACCACTCGCCCATAGTGGCTTCGTAATCCCTCTGGAGTATACGCACCAGTGTCGGAGACTGTTCTAGGGCTTCCGTGGCAATTCCGGCAGCTTCGTATACAGTTTTATCGTAAGCCATTGCCTTTACTCCGGCTTCTTCCATTGCGGCGGCTACCTCTTCGCGCTGTAGCTTTGTGTATCGGGCTATCTCCTGTGTGATATCCTGCAACAGATACCCGGCATCCTGTAGTATCTGGATGCGCCAGCGGTCGGATGATGTGAGTATGTACTTCTCCCCGCGTCCCAAGCGAATCATGATAGCTTCGATGATTCGGTTTAGGATATAGCTATGCAGCGAAGATGCTATATCCTCGCTGCCCTCTGCTATTCTTTTTAGATAGTCTGGACTCAGCATAGTCTACTCCATGAGTTTTTCGTACTCATCAGCGGTTATCTTCCCAGCTTTCCTTGCTTGCTCTACAAGCTTAATCCACTCATTTTTTTTACAATACATCCGCAGTTGTATCAGTATCCTGTACATATGCATCCTCCTCTGGAATATAAACATCTGCCATAGCTGCTATATATTGAGTCAAAAGAGCCTGTTTTCGAATTTCCTCTTCATTGCTTGCTATAGCGTATAAATACTGTTCAATCCGTGTTATCGGTTTCGGTAAGCTTGACATATTATCACTTCCTCAATTTAGAATATTTTACTTTCAGATGGCACTCGCTTTCCAATATAGTTGTCCCTTTGTAGGTGGTAAGAGCACGGTAAGCGGCGATGTCGGCTTCTGAGAGTGGGGTCTCGATGGGATTAGATAGAATATAAGCAACATCGGCAGGAACATTATCGTCCGTTAAATTCTCATAGTATAGAACTAGTGTATTATACTCACCACTTGCACGAATACCTTCCGTTCCATTGCTTGCAGTTTCGGAATACGTTGCAATATTACACAGGCATTCTTTATGCTCCCTAGACATATTTTTCATATTATCTGCTATATGTCTATATCCACTATGTGTGCTAGATGAAGCTCTTTTTTTAAAAACAGCATTTACATGCTTAATCCGTTGACGATACACTCCACGTTCAAAATCCACCTCATCGCAAATCCACTGCTGCCCATTCTCATCGGTATAGTTGCCACCGGAAGTGACCATGATACCAGGCAGACTATTTGGTGTTGAGAAAGACACAGATTGCATCTGCTCATTATCAGGATTTTTTACAATGACACTGAGATTTCCATCATCCCCAGCACTCTGAATCTCCTGCGGGTAATCCGGTGATGGGGACGGCTTTCCGACGGTGTACGGCTCCCACGGAAGGGCGGTGTCTCCTCGATTAAACATTGCTTTGATAACATTATCGTATATTGCACCTTTCTTCCTTGCTCTGAGTAGGATGCGATATTTGCTTCCCGAAACATGTTCAAAAGAACCATCCTTTTTATCTGATGCAATATATGTTAAAGTAGTTCCACCGTTTTTTACAACATACATTACAATGTCCTTTGGCAAATCGGCAGATATCGTTATTCTCCCCTCTGGAAAATCTACATCTGCATATACATCTCTAGCGCCACAGATATAAAAATCCGTAACATTTCCTCCGTCTGTAGCTGTACCGTTCACAGATATACATTGGTTCTTTATTTGCCATGTCAAACCACATATCGTTACAGGTTCTCTGTCAACCAAATTTAGCAGCTGTGCCCCTGTCGTCGTCACCTGCGTGGATTTGCCATACAGCACCAATCCATTAAATGGTTCTCCTATGCAGTCTTTAAGTGTCAATGGCGGTTCTCCTTGCATCTCCGTATCTTCAATCCCGCTCTTCCTAGCCCACGCAGCAAGGTACATTTCTTCTCTTGTTAAAGGAACTTCCGGAACGTTGACGCGCATCCCTGATATATGTGCAAGATACTGTTCTACTCGTGTTATAGGTTTTGATATAGTCATGCTGCTTCCTCTACTCTACATACCAGATTTCCATGCTGCCATTGTCCCGGCTGTGCCAACAAGCACCCTCCAGTACTCCCCCGGCAGTCTCATCCAGATAGTACCAGTCCCCGGTGTTTCCCTCTGGATCTGTGTTGTAGCCGTCCCATCTGTGCCACCCGGTCAGCATATAGCCGTCTGCGCCAAACAGGTACCAGTGATGGTTGATAAGACTCCATCGGTTTTTTAAGGCTTTGCCGCCGGAGAAATACATATACTTACCGTCAGATTTGCGCCATCCGGTCAAATAGTTTCCTACGTTGGCCAGCTTTCCTTCGGTCAGATTAACCGCTACATGGTGGCCCTCCAACAGTAGGATATCACCAGAACGCAGGTAAGTATCACCGTTAAGGTACTCTTTTTCTGTGTATGTGCCGAACCCTGCCTTCACAAGTGCCGCCCGGAGGTTACCTGTATAACAGTAGATGCTCAAGCCCTGGAGCTTTTTGTCCTGCATCAGATATCCCACAGCCTTTACGATAGCGGCAACGCCGGAGCTACAGTCCGCTTCGCAGTCAATCGCAATCTTTGCCGGATCGTAACCGGATGCTTTCAGCTGCTGCCAGAATGTGTAACGGTCTCCCTGATCGTAGCCAATATGGTCGTTCTTCGCCGCTCTTTCCGCAAGCTCTGCTATCTTTTTCCCTACCGCAGCGTTTGGGTGGCGGAGCATAACGCCCCAGGGGCGGCTATACCACGGGATAACGACCCACTCATCACCCTTCTGATCTCCTGCCTTGCCGCCGGAATACTTGCCGCGCTCATCATGTCCACAGTTGCTTATCATCTCCATACCTCCTATTCTTCATCAAACAGCCCTTTTTCTTCCGGCTGTGCTTCCTCAACCATAGCCTTTGCGTCCTCTTCGGTCATGCCCTCGAACTTGACGAAGTAGTACCACGCCGGAACCTTTCCCTGTACAACATACTGCCACCATCTCGCACGGTCTTCTTCTCTGTTGTAAGTTATGTCTCCGAAGTCGTATGTTGTTTCGTAAACACCCACTGGAGCCAGACCGTACAGGTCGGCAAAAACATTGAGTGCATAGAATACGCCATTCAGACAATCCTCCAGCTTATCCCGAACGTCCTTGATAAACTGAATTGTCCGGCGGTCGTCTGATTCTACCTGCTTAGCCGTCACCATACCGGTTTTTTCATTAAAAACAAAATATCCGTTAGAGAATCCAATTTTATATCCTATCTGGTTTAAAAGAGCATTTATGCCGACTATACGGATATCTGTATTGAGGACTGGATTAATTTCTTGGTAGAATTCTTTCGCGTCCTGTCCGAACACGTTCTTGACATAATGTGGCAATTTCATCTCGTTTCGCCTATTCTCCATACCCCGTGGTGACATGGCTGAAACAGGTGTACCGCTTGGCATCAGCAGTCTATCATCTGCCAGAACAATCTTCTGCGAGTCAAAAATTTCTCCGGCATTACGGCTGTATGCAATGTCGAGGTCTTTTAGTTCTTCGATAGCTTCGGCAAATATCGGAAGTCCCAATGGTGTACTGATATCCACATTATTCGCTTGCGGTGTCCGCAACACCCCATACAAAGCTCCGTCCAGTTTCTTTCCGTTTGCCTTGAGTATTGGCGGTGTATCTGCCATGAGGTCAGCCCATTTGGTCTGTTTAAGGTCAATCTTATCTCCTATGCTCTGAGGGGACTTTGATACATAGGCTCTATTTGATACATAGTACGGATAAGTCGTCACACCATCCACGGTGGTTTCAACAAAACGATGATATTCAAGCCGTGTGTAGTATTTTCTTCCGACAGTATAACAATCCTTAAATATAATCCCTTTAATTTCCTGATTGTCGTAATCTACAATCATCACATCTGCCGGCGTAAATACGTCAAGGCTCTCACCGTTTGGCTTGATGAATACCGTTCCATAAGCGCAGCCATATTCTACCCAGTGGCGAATCTGGAAATATACCTTGTCAATCTGCTTCTGTAGCCATGTAGCCCTTGCGGAACCGCCTATCTGAATGCCGATCGCCAATGTTGTGAGCCGAGCTGTCTCTGAGCAGACAGATTTCGCGAAATTAATCGTCTTGATATTGTTCTTATCATCTAACCAGTCCGGTACGCCACTGTAGATGTTCGCACACCGGTTAATTAGTGATTCCATTTCTGGAAATTCTGCTGCCTGGATATTAAAATCCTCTTCGGCTTGTTTTTTGAAAATCATGCTAAACCACCTTTTTATCGTTGATAAGATTCCCATTTATTCCTCACCTGTATCGTCTACAATAACCCCAGTTCTACCGTATGGAGCATTGAGTTTTACAGTTCGCACCACGCCTTTTTCGATATCGTCCCTGTATTCCACCTCAACCTCGCCATAGCTTGCGTTTACACTGATAAGATTCCCTGCCGGAATTACGGTTTCGCCAACAATAACATGTGTGACTTTATTTGCCGTTCCCTTCTTCAAATCTTTCTTTATCCCTTTTCCGCAAACAGGACACCAATTAAGGTCAAATGGTTGAGATGTAACCCCTGCTTTTGTATAGTAAGAAGTTGCGTAAATCTGGCAGCCGTATTTGTATCCAACAAAGTTGTTCTTTAAAATGTTCAATTCATCGCAAAATTTACACATTATGCGCTATTCCCCCTTCTCTCCCACAGCGATTCCGTAGCGTAACGAGTCGCATCAATTAAATGATTGTCCCGGTCTGGATAGCCGCTTATGATATTGCCGTCCTTGTCCCGGTCGTATTCGTATTTCTTAAATTCTTTGCAGGATTCTGGTGTTCGGTTCGGGTCCATAACCAGCTTCTTACCCTGTAACCACTTCATGGAGTATTCAACGCTCCCAGGGCCTTTTTTCGCAGCTCTTGCCGGTAAACCATCGTCTCTGTAGTCTGTCACAGATTTAGGCTCTGCGCTGTCGCAAGTTATAACGTAGTCATCATATCCGCGCCGCTTTATCTCCGCAGATGTCCAACTGTTTTTCTTTTTATTCTCGCGAATTTCGTCAATAAAGAATATAGTTTCACGTGCTGAATCGTAATATATGCGCACAAACGCATACGGATCTGGATACCATCCCCAGTCAACGCCCTGATAGATGCGGTCCATCTGGCTGATTTCTTCATCAGTAATGGTCCGCTCCTCGATAAACTCAAATACATTGCCGCCGTTTCCGTTAGCTTCGCCCATGTATTCGTTGTCGTAGGCGGCAGGATTTACCTCTTTCAGATGCTCGGCATCATTGATGAACTGTTCGCCCAACCATTCTGCCGGCACATCCTTGTATGTGCTTCGGACCACCTTTGCAGCAGCATCTTTGAACTCTGCTTCCGTGGTGTACTCATTCGCCCAGTTGTTTTTGCTTCTTGGCGGGTTGAAAGACTTAAACCTATACGCCTTGTCACCGCCGCGGATAGCTGACTGCTGTATGTTTCTGACCTCTTCCGGTCCGGCGAACTGATCCAGCTCCTCAAACCACACGATTCCGATGTAGCCAAACTCCGGCTTTATGGACTTAATCTTAAGCGGATCGTCAGCGCCGCGGAAGTATATCTTCTGCCCGGTCGGCTTGTATGTTATCTCAAATGGAGAAGTCTTGAACTTAAATTCGTCCTCCAGCCCCATCTTTGACACAGCCCACTTAATCTGAGCGTACACGGAATCCTTGATGGTGTTACCGACCTTACGCAGCACCAGGGCGTGCATATCTGAGTGGTTTTTCAGTAGCTCTATGATAATACACGAAATCCCGGAAGACTTCGTACTACCGCGCCCGCCGGGCAAAACATATTCTGTGTGTAGTCCGCACCGGATGTCACGCACCATAGGGTGAAACACATCGGCTATGATATCAAGGTCAAGATGGTACTCACCTGCTGCTCTGGCAGCTTCTGCTGCTTTCTGCTGCGCTTCTTTCTGTTCCTTGATGGCGATAGCCTTTTCCAGGTCAGACATGGCCTTAAGCTGTTCGGAAAACGCCGGAGTGAATCCGAAGGAATCCTTCACCTCGCCCCTCGCTATCATGGCCCGCCGCTTCTGAATATCCGCAAGAGACATTGTGTCGGTACCGTTGCGCCTGTCAAGCTCTGCCTGCTTCTCCGCTATATAGGCTGCAATCTTAGGGTTTTTTAGGAGCTTCCCTGCGTTCGCCCCCACATTCTTCAACGAGTATCCCGCTGCCCTTGCCGCTTCGGCTGCATTTCCACCATTTTTTATGTAATTGTCTGCAAATGCTTTCTGCTTAGGTGTCAGCCCGGCGGCCATCTACTCACCATCCTGTCATTACTACCAGTCTGCCAGTGCTTCCCACATCTCCTTTAAGGTCATGACTACCTCCATCTGTGATGCAGTACGGATGATCTCATAGTCCTTTGTTTTCCACTTACCTTTCACGTATTGCAGTGTAGGTGTACTCACGCTGTACATGGTTATCATCCGGTTCTGATCCGCACTGTAAAACTGGCTTGTTCCTATCTTTGTTACAAACTGCTTTGTGAGCAATGCTCTTTGCAGCTTTCTTTGTATCTGGTTAAGGTTCATATACTATCACCCTATTTTGATTTTATGTTATACAAAAACAGGGCGTATCCCCTTGTTATGGTGATATGCCCTGTCCATTGATTATTTATTAATTAAACCTCTGTATTAAGCCAAGTTCGGATAAAATCCCGGCCATAATCATGATTGCATTTTCCTCTACATCCGCACCCGAAATCCGAGCATCTTTCGTCGCAATCAAAATCTTTTTCGTGTAGCAGTTCAACCAGTTCATCCTCAGATGCGTTTCTTATAAGATCTATGTTTTTCATTCCTCGCTCCTCGCCTTTAATGCTTCCTCCTGGGTTAAGAAGAAGCTTTCTCCAATATCTGATACTGGAGTTGACCACTCTTCACCCTCTCCGCAAAGTTGCATATACCACTCTTCCTCTGGGTAATCTTCTTCGTAGTCTTCCTCATCTTCTCCCATCATTCTGCCGATGCGGTAGCCTATAACATGAAACGGCTTGTATGGTTCATCTTTTAACCAAAGCACCCCGCCAACTCTTACAGGCATTTCAAATATTCTCTTGTCCATTTTAATTAATCCTCCTTATATTCTTTCACATTCCAATCCAACTTCTGCCCACACGCCCAACAGAAAGAATACTTACCACCTGTTGTTACCTCTCCAGTGTCGACAAACTGTACCTCGCTCTGATCGGCTTCGCAGGCTGGGCATAGCCAGGGTGTTCCATAGCTCTGTTTCCGGTACAAAACCTTCTGTGGCTTGTTCCGTGCTTCCAGCTCCGCTATGGCATGGTCTTTCTCACATTCACTGCATCTCTCGTGTGTAGCTCCAAACGATGCGCCGCCAATGGAACATTTACTGTATGTCAGTCCCTTTTTGTACTTCTTGCAGTTATGGCGGCTACTCAGATACTTACAATCCATTTCACAATATCCCATATTTTCACCTACTCTATAGTTTTTAAAATTTCAGTTTACTTCCACGGCATTTCCTTTTTTACCTCGCCATAAACCACCTGGCCTTTGTGCTCTGCAAAGACAAACGCCTTATTCTGACATTCACATTCAAATTTGATTTCTATCATGTACCCACCTTGTCTCGTCCCCGTTTCTTCTGGAGAAAGATCTAAAAAATGAATATGTGAATAATCAGCCCCACATTTCGGACATTTCGCCATCTTAAATTTTCCACCAAAACCATTCAATGCATCACTTATTTCTCTTCTCACGCTATCGCCTAAAATCATATATTTCCTCTCAATCTTAATTTCAGTTCCTTTGAATCCGTTTCAAATACAACCCTATACTCTTTCCATTTGCTTCCGTCTTTCATTTCTATATCATTGCTATTTGAATACCACGATTTCATATCAGTTTTCCTCCGAATATCTAACACGTTCCGGATTTACTTTCATAGCACACTCCCGGCAGATGAATTGGTTAGAATGATTCTTGATGAAACCCAGATATGGTTTTTCCTCGGATCCGAACTTATATCCACACGCAAAGCATTTATCTAACCCTCTTTTCTTAATTCCGTGTTGTTGCCGGAACATTAGCGTTTCTCCGATTGTACTCCGCCACTTGGCACAATCATAGATTTCGTAATTCCTTATGGTTGTTTTTGATACTTTCATCTACTACCCAGCCTTTCCACTATGATTTTCTGTCCCTCTTCGCTCTCATAAAACCTTTGTTTAGCTGCTTTAATCTTAAAAAGCTCAATGAGATATGCGTTTCTCTGTTCCGCGTCAGTTTTCCATTCTGCCGGCAGGGAGCAGATCTCCTGTAAATTAACCTTTGTAAGCTCGCTGGATATCACGCTATCCAGAATTGCAATCGTATCCTGATCTGAAATGTAAATCGACATGGTGACAACAATGTTGTCAATGATTTCTCTTTTGATGTTCTGGCCCATAGTATCCTCCTCTTGCGTAATCCGCTTAAGTTTGATACAATGGGCTTAAGCGGATTAGGAAAGTGGTGGTATCATCTTGGCGGGTGACCACCACTTGTTTTTATGTTCCATAATCCTTATATCTCCTTACTTGTATTTCCACAGGCCGAAGAGTTTCAGCCTGTGATAAAACTCTGCTTTGACTTTTCTCCGATATCCGTAAAAATCATCGGTCTTGGCCGGAATGTCCCGGCCTTTTCGTAAAAGGCTGTAATACCCGGCTTCTTTCGGATCCTTTGCCGTCAAGCTCTCATATATTACTATCTCCATGCCGGGAGCCTTTGATATTGCGCATCCGAAAAGGATAAGCTTTATCTCAGGATCTGGGCTGCGACAGTAAGTGTCAAGCTGGGATTCGTCCTCTTTTGGCACGTCATAATCAGACATCTTTGCTTCCCTTGTTCTCATCCTCTGGCTCCATTTCTGGTATGATCTTGATTCTACTCAAATCATACCGGCTGTTAAGTAACTGAGTCCTCACCTTTTCATATTCCAAAGATAACCTGCGCATTTCTTTCGCCAAAGGCTTGCTGTCCACTGCCTTAAATTCATACTCGCCGTAAAGCCGCAATCCATTCCTGGCATATACGCCAACAGTTCCCTCTTTGCATTTAAGCATGCTTGCAATCTCTTTTGCAGTGTGTATTCCAATAAACTGCTCGTTCTTCTTAACGCTGTAAATTGTTACTGCCGTGTATCTCACCTCCTAAATTTCAGTTTCAGTGAGTATTGATACCCACCGTTATGCTACTTTTTCCAGGTACATCTCCAGAGCCTTCCGAATCACCCAGGACATTGACCGGTCCTCTTTCTGGCAGTAGAGCATCAACCTTTTCAGCTGCTCCGGCTCCATAGTGATGTTCTGTTTCACGTACTTCTCAGCGGCTTCCTTTTTCGGTCTTCCTCCTGCCATACCGATACCTCCTTTTCGGTGTGTAGCTTTCTTTATTTTTCTGGTTATTTCAGATTAGTTATAAAACCAGCAGCAAGTAACTTTGCGTTAATGTCAAGAAGCATATCGGCATATATACGTGCTCGATTAGTTTTGCAACTTCTTTTTACTTCAGAAAGTGTAAATGTGTTTTCATCTGCAAGAAGTATTCTTAAAATCGCGGCAAAAGTTTTACCATTTCCACGGCCCTTTGGAAAGGAAACAGGTTCTCCTTTTAAATACTGCTTTTGCCAATCGTACAACTCAAATCCAAAAACACTTTCTATTTTCTTTAAATCAATAGATGATAAATCTCCACGAACTTTCATTTTTTATCACTCACATTAAATTTTAGTTTAACGTCTCAACTGTTTGGGAAATTCCTGGATCAGAGGTTCTACCCAAATATCCGCAAGACTGGACTTCATAAAAATTGGGATATCGTACTTTTTACAGTCTGATACTATATTTTCTATCCACTCCCGTTTCGGTGTAATTTTGTCTTTTCTTCTTCCGGTTTCAGCGCCTACAATAACCCAATCTCCTAATATAACGCTTATTGGTTTCAAAAGTGGTTCAGCGCTTACAAAGAAATTAACGCGCTGCTCTAAGTAGATCAAATTTAATTCCTCTTCTCCGGTCTGAGAAAAGCCGTACCACATATTTTCTCCAGTTCTCAAAATACCCTTCCTAGATAAATCTGTGTACCTTGCCGGGTTTTTGGTAAGAAAGATATAGTTATGCTGCGGTGCTTTGTCACATGCAGCAAATACCTCTTCGATCCAAGAATCAGGAACCCACGAACCAAACAGATCAGCCATACTGCACACAAAAATTGTACGGCCATTTTTCTTTTCGTATTTATTAAGGCTGTATCGGTGAAGCGTTGGAACAAACCCATATGGATATGGCTCCGCCGTTTCGCTTTCTTCTGCGTAAATTTTATTATCAAGAACATGTAATTTGTCATCGTTCCACTGTTCTCCGTGTCCCGAAAATCTGTTTGCTATACCTCTAGCGTAACAATACGGACATTCATGATAGCATCCAGTAACCGGATTCCATGTACTCTCACACCAGTCAATTTTCGTTTTCTCCATCGCATCCTCCATAAAATCTTAATTTCAGTTTTAGTTCCTTTGAATCCGTTTCAAATACAACCATATACTCTTTCCGTTTGCTTCCGTCTTTCATATCAGTTTTCCTCCGAGTATCTAACGCGTTCTGGATTCACTTTCATGGCACACTCCCGGCATATAAATTGATTGGAATGGTTCTTGATAAGGCCAAGATACGGTTTTTCCTCAGAACCGAATTTATATCCGCACGCAAAGCACTTATCTAATCCTCTATTCTTAACTCCGAGTGACTGTCGGAACATTAGTGTTTCTCCGATTGTACTCTGCCACTTGGCGCAATCATAGATTTCATAATTCCTTACGGTTGTTTTTGATATTTTCATCTACCGTCCTAACCTTTCCTGAATGATTTTCTGTCCATCTTCACTCTCATAAAACCTTTGAATTGTTCCGAAACAAAACCTCACTCCATCAGGGATCGGCATATAAGTAAGCAGCTCTCCGGTTTCTAATTGCATTTCGCAGGATTTAATTCCGAAAATCTTTGATTTACACGTCAACTGAAACTTGTGTTTACAGGTCTGTTCTGCCATCGTCCTCTCCGATCTCCGAGAACTTCGTGTATATCCTGTTCTCAGCGTAGTAGATGTTATAATCTTTCTGCCGGATGTAATGCCACAATCCTTTTTCGTGACCGGTTTTCAGAAAGTCATGGTTATAATACTCCTGTTCGCATTCCATAGCGGCTTCCCTGATATCTTCCAGAGTGAGTTTCCCGCGTTCCTTGCGCACAATCAGCATCCAGTTTCCTGCGGCATCATATGTTACTTCGGTGCTCAAACCTTTTTTCATGGCATCACTCCTCCCGGTACGGTTCCGGCAATGGCATCCAAGCAAGCACTCGAAACTCGAATGTTGCCAGACTCTCATATCCTGCTGCGCCCTGCACAAACCAGAATACGCCATCGTAGCTTCCTGTCTGTATGCACATGCCGGTTCTTAATGACCTGTCCTTCATGCACAGCAACACACTTTTGTTTCGCTCCGGCAGCCGCTCAGTCACCGGAATCCATCCTACTGCCGCCTCGTCCTCTTCTTCTGCCTGGATCATCTCTTCGTCCATAGGCTCAGCTTTGCCAAGTTCCAGCCCAACCATCGGAGCCTCGCTGCCTGTAATGGCAATCACGCCAATCTGATTATGTGGCCATATAATCCGGTCTTTCGGTTTCATTGCCAGAAAACGCACATCTTCGTCTTCCGGCCATCTGCTGAGATACTCTTTTAACGCTTTTACCTTCATTTTTCTTTTCTGTTCTCCTTAACCATTATTACCTGTGCCTGTTCTGCCGGAATATCCGCATACTCTCCGGTATCCAACATCACACCGTATACACCATCATAGCTGCCGATCACGGTACCGCAGAATCTGTGATGCTTATGTTCTGCGTTCATGATTCTCACACGGATATCAAAACCTTTTAAAAGCTTTATCATGCGTCCCCTCCAATCCATTCCTTTACGCTGTTGTTTACCAGATCATCGTAGTCGGTCCCGCGGTCCTCAAAGTTGCAGAATGCGTTCTGTTTTTTCTGCTGTCCGCCCTTTTTGGCACTATTCTGTGCTCTGGAGAACCAAGTATTAATGTGCCTGTTAATTCCAGTCCGAGTTTTTTTATGAGTCGGATTTGCTTTATTCCATCCAATAAGTGACCTTAACTCCTGTTTGGCGTCTATGGCCGGGTAAAGCTTTTGCCACTCTGCAAGCGCATTTTCTGTCACGGCATACTCAGTTCCGTCAACCAAAGGTATGTATCCAACAACAGGACTGTTGTCTTCCGGCTTTGCTTCTTTCTTTTTCTTCTTAACCACTGGTTTTTCATCTTCATTACCACTGGTTTCTTCCGTGTAGGTTTGTTTCGCCGGACGCCCACCTTTCGCCCCATCAGCCTTACGCTTGATGTTTGCATCAATCTGGGGCTGTGCCATCTCAAAAATGGACATATACGCCGCGTCACTGCCGTCATCCTCCGGTTCTATTCCATCCAGACCGTAATCAATGATGGCCCACAGCGCCTTAAGCTGTTCCGTTTCCGGTCTGCGCTTGATAGCTTTTGCGAAGCTTGCGTAAAAAATGAAGCTATCTCTCATCTCTTCCGGCCTCCCACTCTCTGTAAATCTGGATCCAGTCGGTAAGCCGCATGGTTACCAACCATTCGCAGCGGTCGCGCCGATGGAATACCGCCGGGAGTAGACCTGGCAGTGCGTCATGCACCGCCTGTGCTACTGCATCCAGAAGATTCAGCTTCTCGACTCTCTTGCACTCAATATGGATACCAGGGAGACCGATCACGTCAGCGTTGCCCGCTGCGCCGCAATACTGCTGCCCTCTTCTAGTGTCGTATCCCTCCTCCCGGAGTATTCCAGCCAGCTCCCTTTCTGCCCTAGCTCCCTTTTGCCTTGAATTTATCGCCATAATGATTCACTCGCCTTTCTTTTTCTTCCAGAGAATACAGGTATAGTTCCATTTTTATAATCCTTCAAAAAGGCGAAGTGCAGATTCCTGTAATGGCTTCTTTTTCCTCTGCAAACTCTTGATACCATTTCTCCATTCTTTCCACCTGCGGACTTTGCTGCTTCCGTAGCGCTTTGGTATACCTCTTTTGTATCAAGGCATATAACCTCTATTCCCTCCCGCTTCTGCAAACCATTCTCAACAGCATGAATCTGGTTCTGGCTTTGGCTGATTCGTTCCAGATTGTCCAGTGAATTGTTTGTCTTGTTGCCATCTATATGATTAATGGTTTTCTCCTTATCATATCCGTTACATACATCGCCAGAAAAAGCTTCATATACAATCTTGTGAACTCTTGTTGTATGGTGGTTTTTGCCGTCCGACAAGCTGACATAACAATAACCATTCCGCGAATTTACATACTGTTTTAATATTTTCCCTTTTGTCGTTTGACGTGGCAAGCTTCTTACCCTTCCGGCATCAGAAACCTCATATAAACCTTTATATCCTATAACTGGTTTCCATACTTCTGCTTTACCCATTTCCAATACCTCCAAAGAGCGAAAGCTGACCGGATATCTGTCCACTCTTAACGCCTTGCTTCGCAAAGCGCTTTGCTCCTCTTTCTGCTGTTTTTATGCTTTTGCATCTGCGATTCTGCGTCTCTACCCATCGTTCAGCTTCTTTCCGTCCCTGATCGTTTGACAAGGGGATATAATAACCTTTGCCGTTATCCGCGGTAAGGATGGGCCGATCATATCTAAGGATTTCGATTGCCCGCCGGACCGCCCGATCTGGTAGGCCCGTCTGCCTTACCAGATCACCGCGGCTTGTGGCATTCTCACGCCCTACGCCTATCGCATTATATACAGCCGCTGTTGCGGCAGATGTAATTTTAAAATCCATAGCCCTCCTTTCTGCCCCGCAGGACAGATATCAGCGTGCGGGGCAATATCAATGGCATCAATATACTGTCGTGACACATTAATTAAAGCCATGAGCTATATGTAAAGCCTTACGGCTATACATCATAAATATGATTTGCCAAACTCATTCCTGAAGTCATCACGGCTTCCGTAATGTTCCTCGTAGTATGTCTGGGCCATCTGTTTCAGCTTCCGGTCAATCTGTAAGTTCTCTTCTGACCGGATAAACCTCGACCCGTTCGGATGCAGGTCTGGCCGCAGCGGTATCACAAACCCTCTTGCTTCTGATTTCTGTTTAAACCCCTGTCGGCTCTCAAAGATATGGTGCCGCTCTACCACTGATGAGCCAGTAAAGTAGCAATGGTCCATATCATCTGTAAAAACGCTCCAAAGTCTCTTAGCCATCTTCCCTCCGGTTCTGATCGTAAAGTTGCTTCATGCGTTCCAGTTCTTCCGGTGTAGCTGTCTCAATACCAAGTAGCTTGCACTCATATATCAGACCATCCAGAAGATGCGACATCTCGGCGGTGTCGTAGCGGCTGGAACCCATCAGTACAACATAGGTGCGGTAGTTGATTCCGTCTTTCCCCTCGACCACCTGTGATGTTGGCCGAAGATGAAAAACGGTCCTTTCCATGACATCGTTTTCGGCTTCATCTGTGTCCGGGATTCGGACATAACACCGGGAACCGTCTACCAGTTCCACTTGTCCGTATTCCCGCAGCATGATGTTATGCGCCCGTGGTTTCGATATGTGGAGATCTTCGGCAAGTTTTGAAAGAAGCACCCAATAGTATGCGTTGCTGTCAAGGCTACGCTTTTCTCTCCATTGTGCCGCTTTAATCCGCAGCGGCTTGTCCGCTATGCCGTCAATCTGACCGGATACATCGTCCTCAATCTCAAACGTCAGTCGGAATTTACCGGACACCCAGTCTTTGGCAGCACTTATCAGTTTACCCTTGCTCTCCACACTTAATCATCTCCATATTTTTCTTTAAGAGCATTCAGCATGGCTCCCGCTTCGTTTCCGGTAAGGTTGTCCCAGGTACGGTCATTTGATGCAAGCCAACGATCCATATTCACATTGTGCTTATCTGCCAGTTTTTTGAGGGTCAAAATCTGTGCTGTACTTGCCAGAGGATCATCACCCGGAATCACATTATCAAATGGCCGCTGCTCCTCTTTAAGCCACAAATTAAAACCAAGCCCAGTGTGAATTGCTACGCACTTTACAAATGACCGTGTCATACTGTTCCAAACACGCTGCTGACTCATGCTGTTGTCCTTGACCGGATTGCTTCCGTTCATAACCGGCGACTGCATAATGTACTCTTTGCCATCGATCACGACCTTGATGCGCGTCTCATAGCAGCGATTCTTAATTCCGCTCTTATCCTCAAATTCCAGATCGGTATAATAAAGGCTGCCGCCGGTCTTCGGGTTGGGGATAGGTTCAAAATAAACTTCCTCAGCTCCATACTCGCGCAAAAGGTCAATGCATTTCGCCCAGTTCAGATATTTAATCCCATCGCGCTCCATGCAATACTCGGATACGTCTACGCTTCTAAGCTCGTTGTACGGCTTCAGCATCGTCATCGCCCTCCTTTACCCAGTTACCGGAGAAGAAAAACTCCACAAACAGCTGCTTGTCCTTCTCCGGCATCTCATCCAGATGTGCTTTTGCATACTCATACGCATCGCATTCTGGAACTCTGCGACCGTCTTCCGGCCCTATTCCGTACCACATGACTCGCCTCCGATAAGATTCACATGAACCGTCTTTTCTTCCTCGCCCAGAATTGCAATAATGGTTTCTCTATCCGGAAAACGACCACCGTTCCCGTCCAGATAAGCCAATAATGCTTTTACTCGTCCCTTCTGCTCCATCAGTTCCTTAAAATTCTCATACGGGATCATAATTTTATCACCCATCTTGATTTTCTCCCTCTCCTCTGTTAAACTGTAACTGTAATTTATTTACCAGTTGGCCGTTCAGCTCCGTCAAG
>ERZ1034897.663-NODE-663-length-16137-cov-28.579343_pt1 | contig 16137 bp, 13 predicted proteins | sample MGYA00520629_ERZ1034897 | MGnify/ENA primary metagenome ERZ1034897 (study PRJEB33766, sample SAMN09781789) | gut metagenome | biome: gut microbiome | host: Homo sapiens | place: Madagascar | study: EMG produced TPA metagenomics assembly of the PRJNA485056 data... | reverse complement strand
TGGAAAAACATTATTTTAGGGTTGATATTCACCTTTTGTTGGTGTAGACATTTTTATATAATTTAAACGGTGGTTTTTGTAGAGATGATAGTTGGTTACATAAATAGCAATAAAAAGAACGTTGATGCCGCGTCACAGCGTCAGGCTATTAGTGACTATGCGCAGGCTAACGGATTGATTATAGATACTTTTTACACCTATGACAATGTGTCGCAGCTGGCAGAAAGTTTTTTGACCGGCGGGCATACTGTGCTGTTTGCCAACATTGTCAGCGTGGGTGGAACCTTGCTGCAAGTGAAGGATAATTTGCGTTTTTTATTAGCAAAAAGCCTCAAAATCATCAGCATTAAAGAAAATATGATTTTAGAATCGGGCAAAGACGCTGAAATGCTGCTCCAAGGTTTGGATCAAGCCGCAGAAATTATGAGCAGTATGATATCAGTATCTTCCAAACGCGCGTTGGCGGATAAAAAAGAGCAAGGCTATAAACTTGGCCGCAAAACCGGTTATCGCAATCAAAAATACATTTGGAGCGGCAAAGAAGAGGAGATAAAGCAAAAACTGCTTGCCGGAATGACACGCCGACAGGTTGCTCAAGACACGGGAATGTCTATCTTTTCGCTCTATAACTACATAAACCAAACACCTGAACTTAAACAAGCTTTATGGGGTAAAAACGATGCCTAAAGTATCAGTTTTAATGCCTGTTTATAAGACGCCGGAAAATTTTTTGCGAGAAGCTATAGAAAGCATTTTGGCGCAAACTTTTACAGATTTTGAGTTTTTGATTTTGGACGATTGTCCGACTGATGATAGGAAACAAGTTGTAAAATCATATGCCGATAAACGTATAAAATATGCTAAAAATGCTCAAAATATGGGGATTTCCGCCAGCCGCAACAAGTTGATTGATATGGCGCAAGGCGAATATTTAGCTATTTTTGACCATGATGATATTTCTCTGCCGGAACGCTTAGAAAAAGAAGTTGCGTATTTGGACACACATCCAAAATGCGGTGTTGTCAGTTGCGCAAAAAAGAATATTATCGGCGGAAAAATGGATGCTTATCCGGAAAATAATGCTGAAATTATCCGTCAGCTGTTTGTGTCGTGTTGCGTGATTCATTCGGCATCGATGGTGCGTAAATCGGTGCTTGAAGCCAACAATATTCGCTATGAAGAAGAATATTCGCCGGCGGAAGATTATGCCCTGTATTGTCGTTTGGTTGGCAAAACCGAGTTTCATAATCTGCCGGAAGTACTGTTTCATTACCGCAATTTTGCCGGTAACACCACGCATTTGCAAAAGCGAAAAATGACTGACAAAACCGTGCAGATAAAAGATTTTGTGCGGAGAGATAATCCCTTGCTGTGGGAAAAGATTTTGCCGAATGTTGAGCAAATCAGCCGTGTAAAGTTTTTCAGCTTACCGCTAATAAAAATTGTGCGCCGCGGAGAAATAACCAAAGGCTATCTCTTTGGCAAACTCCCGCTTTATACCACCAAAACCAAAGAGGTGTTGAAATGATACCTAAAATTATACATTTCTGCTGGTTTGGCGGCTGCAAAAAAAGCGAGGTGATAGAAAGCTGTATGCAAAGCTGGCGCAAATTTTTGCCGGACTATGAAATTAGAGAATGGAATGAAAATAATTTTCCGCTGTTGCAAAGCAATGCCTATGTTCGTGAGGCTTATGAGGCAAAAAAATGGGCGTTTGTCGCCGATGTTTGCCGGCTGTATGCTCTGTCGCAAGAGGGTGGAATTTATCTAGATACCGATGTTGAAGTTCGCAAGAGTTTTGACGAGTTTTTGAAATTGGATTTTTTCATAGGTTCGGAGAAAAATGGAACTTTTCACGGGATTGGCACCGGAGTAATCGGTGCGGCAAAAAATAACAAAATTATCAATGATATGCTGGCTTTATATAACGACTTGCATTTTGTAAAAGCCTATGGAAGCTACGATTTGCTGCAAAATACAAAACGTCTTATACCGGTTTTACTGGCACGCGGCGCGGCGGATTTTTATGCAGAAGAGCAGGCGATTGAACTGAGTAAAAAAGCCAAAATCTATCCGATAAATTATTTTTGCGTGGATACGCCGGAAAGCTATGCTGTGCACCATTTTGAGGCCAGTTGGGTGGAAGACTACAAATTGCGTAATGCGTGGCATTTGCCGCTTGGAAATACCTATCGTCTTAGCCTTTATCGCTATAAAAAGATGAAGAAGAACGCGGTTTTCACCTATCCGCCGTCTTTATCCGCCAAAATTTTTGAACTCAACTATTCTAAAAAATGGAAACTTTTGCTGGAGGTGGAGAAAGCAAATTATTATCGCCGCAGTGAAGCTGTTAAGTTGGATTGGAAAATTGAAAAATATCATCATAAATATGCTGACAATGATAGAGAATTTTATTTGAAAACGTCTTGTTATGCGCTAAAATCTGCCTTAAAAAGTTTTAAATTGGTGGATAATTTTGGTGTTGATGACCAAATTTTGCATATAAACATAAAACTTGGCGGCGGTTTGGGGGATATGATAATATCCTTGAATTATTTGCAGCAATTGTTTGCAAAGTTTTTAACTCGACTAGATGTATCAATCATTGTTTCTAAGATTTTTAAACAACAGATACGGCGTTTATTGCAAGGTCACTCATTTGTAAACAAGGTTTTGTCAGTTCAAGAAAAACTTCCTAAATGTGATGTTTCCGTCAGTTTGGTTCGTGTTTCGGTTTTGGAATTTGCCGATTTGCATAAAGTGAACGTTTTAGCTCCAAATTTGCGGGAATGGCTGGAAAAAATAAATAATTTTGCCGCAATTTGTCCGGAAATGCTAAATGCGGGAACAGTGAGCGACAACCTTTTGGAACGATACAGTATTTTGCAAAAACGCAATCGTTTATCACAGGCGGATATCGGAAATTTTGTAAAACCAACAACACAATTTAAAATTAGTTTGCCGCAAAACAAAGCAGAAATCTTGCAAAAATTTAAGCTTAATAAAAATTTTATTACCGTGCAAAGAGGTGTTGGTAAGGCAGATAGGCTGAATCATAATTCAACTCGTTGTTGGGCGGTAGAAAATTATAATCAACTGCTAAAACTGATAAAAAAAGATTATCCTAATTATCAAATTGTGCAGATTGGCGATGAGAGTTGCGCTGAAATTGAAAATATTGATTTTAATCTGTGCGGACAAACCTCTTTTGAAGAAATGTTGGTAATCTTAGGTAATGCAAAAGTTCACATAGATGGCGAATGTGGTATGGTGCATTTGCGGCATTTTTTGAATGCTAAACCATCAGTAGTTTTATTTGGTCCAACTAATGAAAATTTTTACGGTTATCCCGAAAATGTTAATTTGACCGCTCGTCCGTGCGGCGCGGTTTGTGATTGGCTGCACCTTAAATGGCATGATTTTTGTTTGTTTAGCGGCGCAGAACCATTGTGTCAAAAAGCTCTCACCCCTCAAAATGTTTATACTCAAATGAAAGGAATTTTGTAATGAAGTATTACTTTGAAAAACTTCAAAGACGAGTAGATAAGTATAAAAATAAGTACCAAGATAAACCGCGTAAAGCTGCTTTTAAACTATTTTGGTGGAGTTTTAAATGTCTTTTTAAAAGATATTCTAAACCCAATCAAGTTAAAGAAACTGAAATTAATGAGATGTTTACATCTTGGTTTAAAGTTCTTGAATTTGGTAACTCGGATATAACATATAAATATAAAAAAGAATTAGCTGAATTTAAAATTCCTCAACTTAACGGAAATTCTCATATATATTTCAACATAGCTAAAGCTCTGGAATTAAATCCCAAAATAAAAAGATTGGGTTTGGTTTTCTTTATGGGAATCGGAGATTATTTCTATGCTACTAATTTTATAGAGATATTAAAAAAAGAATACCCTAATTTGATTTTAGATGCTTATGTTTCTAAAAACTTTGATGGTAATAATTCACCTTTAGTTGGTAAATGTTTGGAAACAAATCCTAATATTGATAAAATATATTATTATGATGGACATCAAAATATGGAATATTGGAAGAATTATGATTATTCGGAATGTTATAATCTAAAATCTGATGATACGTTAATTTTGCCGATTGTTTATGAACATAATGAGTATGTTTCTTCACGCACTGAAACACTTTGCAAAACATTTAATTTGCCAGAACCTTTAATAAATCCATTACCAATAATTTATGATTATGAAGATAGCAAAGAAATAAAATCTTTGTTTAATCGATATAAAGATAAAATGAATAAAGTTGTATTCATTCAAATGACGGCTAGGTCTTCTAATTTTTCTTATCCGTTTGTTGACGAAATAATAGAACAATTGTTAGATGATGATTTCTTTGTCATCTCGGTAGAAAAAACAAGTATTGTAAATTCTAAATTGCTTGTTATTGATATAAAAAAATACACAATTAATGATTCTATTTCCTTAGTAAGGATGATAAAAAATAGCAATATTCCAATTTGTTTTCTAACTACTATTTCTTGTTTTGCTTCAATATCTTCGGCATTACAAATTCCTAATTTATGTATGCAACATATGTATGACCCTTGTATATCTTCGGTATATTATTCAAACATATATTTGATTGTTAATAAAAAATACAACCAAATACCTGCAGATAGAACGTTTATTTGTCCGCAATATAAAATTAAGGACGTCGAAAACAGCAATAATTTAATATACTCATACGATTTTATTTTAACGGCATTCCAAAAGTTTATAAATCTAACCTCAATCAGTTAACCTAAGAATAAGTGCTATGAAAACAATTTGTTACAATACAACAAGACAATGGAATTGCGGAGATGAATTTATTCTTTTTGGTATAAGAAGAATATTTGATAAAGTATTAGGTGAACATAATTCAATTATTTACAATAGAAACCCAGACATTCGTCCGGCTAACGGATATGACATATTTTATAGAAATGAAAAACTTCCTATGAATTATAATGATTATATAGATATTCAAAAAAGTGGTGCTATGTATAGGTATGGATTTCACGATAATTCCATAAAATTTAATAGTGATTTACACTATGTTGATTTAGCTATTTTTGCTGGAACGCCTGAGTGGACTAATGCAAGATGTATCAATTTTTATGAACATATAATTAAAAACAACATGCCTTGTATGATTTTAGGTGTTGGAAGTATTCCTCAAAATATTCCTAGTTATATGGAAGATGTCATTTCTAAAAGCATTTTATGGACTGTTAGGGATAAAAAATATAAACAAACTCCTTTATCTAAGAAGTATGGAGCAATATATTTACCTTGTCCGGCACTTTTATCTGCACCTACTGAGGTCGAAAAAAATATAACTGATGTGAAAAATATAGCATTAGTTTTTGGCGCGAATTTTGAACATTCTGTTCGCTGTAATTGTATTGATGATAAAACATATTTATATCATATTGAACTATACAAAAAAATATTAAAACAGTACTCTCAATATAAGTTTTCAATTATTTGTCATTATATAGATGAACTTGATATAGCATATAAACTTTTTGATAAATATGATGTTGATATTCTATATTCATATGATGCTAAAGATTATATAAATATCTATAGAAATTTTGATTTTGTTATTTCTCCACGTGTTCATGGATGTGGATTGGCATCGTCTTTAGGAATACCAAATATAAATATTTCTCACGATGATAGAGGAACTACTTGTCGCGGATTTTTATCTGAAATAATAGACAATGAAACGCAAGAATTACAATTTTATCAAACTTTTGAAAAAATGATATCAGAGATATCAAAACGGAATATACAAATTATTCAACATAAAAATAATGTTTTCAATGAATATGTAAATCTTATAAAAAAATCAATGAATAAACTTCATAAGATAACATATTCAAATAATATAGATTATTCTTCTTGTCAAATTTCAAATATAATCTACGAGCCACATAATGAAATTGCGAAAAAATCAGAAATAGTAAAACAAACAAGCTTTTATAAGTTGTTTTTATGCAGTTTTCGTTCTCTTATTTTTAATGGAAATTTTAAACATCTTCTCTCATTTAACAAATTTTGTAAGTATAAAGGAATAAAATCTTATGAAAGAAAGAATTAAATCTTTAGATGGTCTTAAAGGTATAGCCTGTTTACTCATAGCCTTTTTTTATCATTATTTTCCATTAGATTGTGAAATAAGACATCTAGGGACTAGATTAGTAGAAGTATTCTTTGCTATATCTGGTTTTGGATTTGCCTATGTATACAAAGATATTATTAGTCAAAAATCTTTTTCAGAATGGTTTTTCAAAAGATATTTAAAAATAATGCCTTTATATTGGATTACATTTATTTGTTGTTTAATAATTCAACTTTATTCAGTCAAAATTAAGGGAGAAACAACTGATAACATAGCTATAGATTTTTTACATATATTTTGGGGATTTGTAGGAATAGAATCTGGTTGGATAATCAATGCTTCTCCAGTAAATGGACCAAGTTGGTTCGTAAGCACGCTATTTTTGTGCTATATTTTATATTTTCTAATATGTAAATGTAATAAAAAATTTTATTTTTTATTACTTGTTAGTTTATTGCTTTTCAGCTCCTGTGGCATACTTTTACAATGGCAGTATCCTTTTTTATATTTTGAAGCATCATTAAGAGGATATGCCTCATTTTGTATGGGAGCCTTAATGTATGAAGTGTACAAAAAGCTTTCATCTAAAGGAGGAGCAATACTCGCATATTCACTAATAATTATATATGCTGTATATGTGACTGTATTAAATAATATTGGAAGTTTTAAAGGAGAACAGTTAACAGGTGAAATGAGATTGTTAATAATCTTCTTTTTCATTCCTACCATATTTTTAAGTATACTTTACATTCCTCTCATCAAGATGTTTTTAGAAACAAAAGTTATGCAAAAAATCGCTAATATAGCTATGGAAATATATTTATGGCACTATTCAGTTGAGATTGTTGTGGCTTTTACTAGTATTCACGAAACTTGGTTAGGATATGGAATAGTTGTAATAACAACATTAATTATCTCATTTTTAAGTCATAAAATATTAAATCCTCAAAAAACATCAAAATTTCTAATGAGTTACATTAACGATAATTTTATAAAAAAATAACCTAGGAAGCCTGCTATGTCACTATTATCAACATATATAAATAACTTTAAACACATTAAAGCTTTGGTTATCGGCGATGTGATGCTGGACAAGTTTATGTACGGTAAAGTCGAGAGAATTTCGCCGGAAGCTCCGGTACCGATTTTTAAATTCAGCCACGAAAAAGAGATGCTGGGCGGTGCCGGAAATGTGGTTGCCAATTTGGTGGCTCTTGGGTGCAAAACTACCTTTATCGGCATTATCGGAGATGATGAAAACGGAGCGAAAATTTCAGACTTAATGGAACAAACCGGAGCTTCTTCTCATTTTTTGAAACTGAAGAATTTTCCGACCATTGTTAAAACCCGCTTGATTGCCGGCAACAATCATTTATTGCGCGCCGACCAAGAAGAAATTTTGCCGGTTATATCCGAGTTGTTGCCAAAGTTTAAAAAGGTTTTGCGACAGGCTATCAAAATGGCGGATATTGTTTTGGTCTCGGATTATAACAAAGGCTTGTTAACGCCTGTTACCACTCAGATGATTGTGGAAATCTGCCGTGAACAAAATAAAAAAATCATTATAGATCCTAAAGGTTCGGATTATTCAAAATACGCCGGCGCGACATTAGTTAAACCGAATTTAAAAGAATTTTCTGAGGCAACCGGACGCAAATATAATCCGCAAGCCTCTGACTTTTTAGCTCAAGCCAAACAAGGCGCAGAATTTTTGTTTGCCAAATACGGCATAAAAAATTTGATTATCACCTTGAGTGAATACGGAATGTTGCACATTGGCTCCGATGACGCTGACGATATTCAGCAAGTGCCGACAGAGGCCAAAGAAGTATTTGATGTTTCCGGTGCCGGTGACACGGCGTTGGCTACTTTAGGCGCTGCGCTTGGCTGTGACACGCCGATAAAGGACGCTTTGAAACTCGCCAACACCGCATCGGGAATTGTGGTGGGTAAATTGGGCACAGCCACGGTTTCCGCTGAGGAAATGCGCAATGCTTTGTCGTGTCGGGAGACTGCGGATAATAATTGGCCGCAAAAACGCAAAGTTGTCACTTTGGAACAAGCTGAAAAAATTGTTGCTGAGTTGCGCAAACAAAATAAAATTATCGGTTTTACCAATGGTTGTTTTGATTGCTGCCACTTGGGACATCTGCACTCGTTTATTGAGGCAAAAAAACATTGCGACGTGCTGTTTGTGGCTATGAACTCAGATGCTTGCGTCAAACGTCATAAAGGCGAAAATCGTCCGATACAAGATGAAAAAACACGCGCACTGCTTTTAGCATCGTTGGAATTTGTGGATTATGTCATTGTTTTTAACGATGACGTACCGATGAATATTGTCAAAACTCTGCGTCCTGATGTTATCGCAAAAGAAGGATACCCGATTGAAAAATGGCCGGAAGCGCAATTTGTGTTGAGTTACGGCGGAAAGCCAATTGTTCTGCAACGATTAGAAGGTTATTCAACCTCAAATCTGGCGGCAAAAATGAAAGGATAAATTATGCAAAAATATATTGAAAATCAGTTTGATGAATTGTCTGCCGATGTGGCGGAACTTAAAACGTTAGCCCCAACCATAGCTCAAGTGGCTGAAATTTGCACCAACGCTATCCGAAACGGGCATAAAGTAATTTTTTGCGGCAACGGCGGTTCGGCAGCGCAATCTCAGCATTTGGCGGCTGAATTGGTGGGACGCTATAAATTGGAACGTCCGGCAATGAATTCCATTTCTTTGACGGTTGATACCTCTAACTTGACGGCTATCGGCAATGATTACGGTTATGATGTGGTGTTTTCTCGCCAGTTGGAAGGTGTGGGGCAAACCGGAGATGTTTTGATTGGCTTATCCACCAGCGGCAATTCTAAAAACGTGGTTTTGGCATTTGAAATGGCAAAGAAAAAAGGTATTGCCACTGTGGCGTTGGTCGGCCGTAAAGGCGGTTTAATGAAAGATATGGCAGACTACGCTTTGCCGGTTCCGGCGGATACATCGGCGCATATTCAAGAAATGCACATTGCAATCGGGCATTTGATTTGCGACTTGATAGAGAGAAATATCTATGGTTAAAGCTCTGTTTTTGGATAGGGACGGCACAATCAACATTGATTACGGCTATGTTTTTCAGCCGGAAAAATTTGAGTTTATTAACGGAATTTTTGAGCTTTGCCGCAAGGCTCAGGAAAAAGGCTATTTGATTATTGTGATAACCAATCAATCGGGTATTGCCCGAGGTTATTTCAGCGAGCAGGATTTTGCTAAATTAAACAGCTATATGCTTGCCGAATTTACTAAACATGGAATCAAAATCACCGATGTTTTTTATTGTCCGGAATTGAGTGGAAACGACCGCAAACCAAACTGCGGAATGTTTATCAAGGCGCGGGATAAATATGGCATTGATATGGCGCAATCTGTTTCCGTCGGCGACAAAGAACGCGATATTGAAGCGGCGCAAAAAGCCAGTTGCGGCAAAAACTTTTTATTTACAGGTGATAATTTTATTAAAATAATGGAAGAACTATAGTTCAAAATCAGGCAGATAAGATAATTTATTTTATAATGAAAAAACCGAGAATATATCATCTCGGTTTTTTCTAGATTGGTGGAGGTAAGCGGGATCGAACCGCTGACCTCTTGCATGCCATGCAAGCGCTCTCCCAGCTGAGCTATACCCCCAACATTATAGAGAATGTCAACAAAACATTGCTTTAATAACATAAAGTTTTTTTCTTGTCAATTTTATTTTGCATAAGTTGTTAAAAATATAAACACTTTCTCGCTAAATAAAGTTAGTTTGCCTGCAGGCTGCATTATTATCAATCTGGTATTTTGATTTTTTTTAAATAATTATAAAGTGTCTTGCGATTACACTCCAATACTTTGGCTATTTGAACTTTTTTTATACCTTGATTCACCATTTTTTTGATTTGTACTTTGTGCTCATCCAGACGATTCTTACTGTTTTTGCTTCCATGCGGCCGACCAAGCTTTTGCCCCTCATTACGCACACGGCATAAGGCTTCTTTGGTACGTTGAGAGATGAGGTTTCGTTCAATTTCGGCCGACAGTCCAAAAGCAAAAGCTAAAACTTTACTCTGAATATCTGTACCCAAACGATAGTTATCCTTTATAGTCCAAATTTGAATGTCTTTACTTAAACAATAGTGCAAAATGCTCATAACTTGGAGCAAATTTCGCCCCAAGCGCGAAAGCTCGGAAGCAACCAGAATATCGCGTTTTTGGAGCTCTTGCAGCAAAATCCCCAGTTTACGCTTGTCCAAGTCTTTGGTGGCGCTAATGGTTTCCATTATCCATTTATCAATATGCTTATGCTCTTTTTTGCAAAATTTTTCAATTTCAAATTTTTGGTTTTTAGTGGTTTGTTTGTCCGTGCTGACGCGGATATAGCCATATATCATTTCGTCTCCTTTTGTTGTGATATAAAGCTATATTGTGAAATAATAACTCTAAAGTTGCCACAAAATCTGCGCCTTCCGTCAATAATATCTCCACCGGAGATATTATTTTCCTACAGCTCGCGACCGAGGTCGCTCGTTCGAGCCAAACAAACAATATAACAAAAAAAGCCTTGGTAAAAACCAAGGCTTCTTTAGTGGCGGGAGCGACGAGGCTCGTCTTGCTGCATAAGTTTTGCTCGGCGCTCTAAAGAGCTTGAGCGCAACTAATTACGCTTCGGGCACTTGATTTTGAGGCTTGCGGCGCGTCGTGTCCTAGCTTGCGCGCCACAAAATCTGCGCCTTCCGTCAATAATATCTCCACTGGAGATATTATTTTCCTACAGCTCGCGACCGAGGTCGCTCGTTCGAGCCAAACAAACAATATAACAAAAAAAGCCTTGGTAAAAACCAAGGCTTCTTTAGTGGCGGGAGCGACGAGGCTCGAACTCGCGACCTCATGCGTGACAGGCATGCATTCTAACCAACTGAACTACGCCCCCAACGACAAGACATCTTATATACAATAAAAAATAATAATGCAAGAACTTTTTTTATTTTTTTGCAAAAAAAATTTTAATTGTGGAAAACTGAGCCTTTTTATAGGTATAACTCGAATATCTACTTGCATTGATTTATAAAATATATCATCATTCGAGCAATTATTGAATTGGATTAAAAATGCCTGGGTTTACAAATTTAAGAAAAAAAGTGCGTCGGCGCCGTATTGAAACTATTTTGCTTGCAGGATATGCGGTTGCCGTTACCTGTGCTTTGTTTGTTTCTATGCTGAATAAAAATGAAAGCCGAACAACGGCGGAGCGCCAGTTCGTCGATGAAAACTACGATTTTAATAATGATGTTATGACTCCGGCTTTTAATGATGTTAAAGATAATCCGTTTGATATTTTGTATGCTCAGGTAAATAATTTAAAACTGTTGAGCAATGATGAGGTTATTACTTCTAAATATATGCTGCGGCAAAATGGTCAGGCCGGCGTGGTTATGCCGATTCAGCCAAAACCGAAAAATTATGAGCAAGCCGGAAGTTTTGAGGGAATCTATCAAAAAGAGCGCCGTGTGATTGTGGTTGCCCCAGGTGATAATTTTATTGGTATTTTGACTAATTTGGGGATGGAAACCAAAAGCGCCACCAACGCTTATACGACTTTGAAAAAAGTTTATGATGCTCGCAAACTTAAAGCTGGTCAACATATTGAATTGACAGCAACTTTTGATGTGCAGTCAAAGTCTTTGGAAGCCTTGGATACCTTGGTTATTGAACCGGTGCGCGGCACTAGATATATTCTGCAGATTAACGAATACGACCAGTTTGAAGCCAGAGTCGAACAAGAAAAATTTGCTTACGAAATAAAGGATATCAAAGGCACGGTTTCAGGCAATGTCAGTGCTTCTTTAAACAAGTCCGGTGTTCCGTATAAATTATGCGGGCAAATAATTCAAATGTTTTCGCATATGATTGATTTTAGGCGAGATGTTAAACATGGTGACACCTTTAATGTTAAATATGAAGTGAATAAAGCTGCAAATGGTGATATTGTGAGCGTTGGCGAGGTTATTTTTGCCTCTTTCACGGTTAATAATCGAACCTATAAACTGTATCGCTATAAGCCGCGCGGCGGTTCGGTAGGCTATTATGATGAAAAAGGCGGGGCTAAAAAGACTGGTTTGGATAAAAAACCTTTGGCTATGCGTAACGCGCGTATTTCTTCATTATTTGGTTATCGCCGCCATCCTATTTATAAAACTACCAAATTCCATAGCGGTGTAGACTATGCCGCTCCGCGCGGAACTGCCATATACGCCAGCGGCTCAGGCACCATTGAAATGGCTCGCTATGTGAATGGTTACGGTAATTTTATCAAGATTCGCCACAATTCTGAATATGAAACAGCTTATGGACATATGCATAAATTTGCTAGCGGTATGCGTCCTGGGGTTAAGGTTAAAAAAGGACAGATTATCGGCTATGTGGGCAGCACAGGGCGTTCGACAGGTCCGCATTTGCACTTTGAAATCCTCCGTAAGGGACAAAGAATCGACCCGCTTAAAGCTAAAGTTGCTACCGGTAATGATTTGACCGGCAATCAATTGGTAGAATTTAAGCGAATCGTGAAAAAGGTTGATAATATTAAGGCTACAGAATTGGTTGCGACTGAAAAGAAAAAAGAAGAAGTTGAGGCTAAAAAAACAGTAGAAGTCGAAATAGATAAGAAAAATGAGGCTAATGCTGCCACACTAAAAGAAGAGCCGGCAAAAAAACCGATTGCAGCCGAAACAACAAATAAAAATAACAATAATGATAACGTGATTTTTTTGCCAAATAAAGCAGATGTTTTTTCTGGAGAGCAAAATGCTCCACAACCAACGGAACAAGCTGAAAAAGTGGTAGAAGAAAAAGAGGTTAGTCAATCTGAATCGGTTCAAAAAACGGATTCTATGGCAAATAGAAAGCTTATTTATCCTCCGAAAACTCCGGCTAAGAAAAAAAGCAGTTTACAGGCAGCTAACGCAGAATCAATGAATATTTATCGTTCAGTTTCGCGTAAACCAAAAAGAAAATAATGGGATAACTGCGCCGAATTTTTAAACAATACTTGATATTGGCATTTATAAATCTTAGATTTTATAGCAAATAGGAGAGGTTTTTAAAAATGGATAATTTGCCTGAATTAAGAGATATACATTTGCCGTCCGACGGGGTTTCTATATTTCCTTTGGCTTATGGCTGGTGGGGATTGCTTTTGTTGGCTATTGCCATGATTTTTGCCGTTAAAATAATATTTTGGTTTAGAAAAAACAGCAAAAGAATTTATGCTCTGTACCTTTTGAAAAAAAATGCGTCCGAAAATAGCGCTTCAGCAGCGGTTAAAATGTCGGAATTGTTGCGCCGTATTTGTATTAGCCGCTATCCGGAAGCCGTTTCTTATTCCGGCAAAAATTGGATAGATTTTTTGAATAATCACGCTAAGCAAAAACTCTCAAAACAAACGGCGGCTCTTTTACTTGACGCTCCGTATGCGCCGGCAGACAGCGATTTGTTTGCCGCTGAAAATGTGGCGGATTTGCGAGTTTTTTGCCAAAGTTGGATAGGAGCTAATCTATGATGATGTTGAATCATTTTGCCAATCCGCAGGCTGCTTGGCTGTTATTGTTGCCATTGGTGGTGTATTTTATGTTTCCTGCCATAAAAAAAACGTATGGCGATGCGTTGAAAGTACCGTTTTTGGCAGATATTAAACAAATACAATCTGTCAGCGGCAAAGGGATATCATTTAAACCGGCAGTGTTTTCGGCAATAAAAATTTTTTTGTTGGCGCTTGTGTGGGTTTTAATGGTATTGGCTTTGTGCCGTCCGCAGTGGGTTGGAAAACCGATACCGGTAAAAAATGAAGGCCGCGAGATTTTATTAGTGGTTGATATTTCCAATTCTATGAGCGAAGAGGATTTTCAGTATAAAAATAAAATGTATAGCCGTTTGACAGCGGTTAAAAATGTTATTGATAATTTTATAGATAAACGTACGTCAGATAGAATAGGGCTGGTTTTGTTTGGTACACAGGCTTATTTGCAGGCGCCGCTGACATATGACAAGCAATCAGTAAAAGAAATATTATGGAATGCTGATGCCGGTATGGCCGGTAATTCTACCTCTATTGGCGATGCGGTGGGAGTAGCTTTAAAAAATTTGGCGGAATCCGAGGGAAAACCTGAAAATAAGGTTATAATTTTGTTGACCGACGGTGAAAACAATGATGGAAGTTTATCTTTGCCGCAAGCGATTGCTTTAGCCAAAGAAGAAGGAGTGAAAATATATACAATCGGCGCTGGCAGCGATAGTGAAAACTTTTTTGGCGGATTGTTTAGCATTCCGGTCAATACCGGTTTAGATGAAGAGAGTCTGCAAGCTTTGGCGGAGGAAACTAAAGGAAATTATTTTAGGGCTAAAGATGTAAATTCTTTGTTTCAGATATATAACGAAATAGATAAGCTGGAGCCTATGACCAGTGAAGGTCGGTATGTGCAGGAAGTTAAAGAACTGTATCCATATGCGGCGGCTATGGCTTTGATTTTGTTTATGATTTTGATGTTGTTGGCAAAAAGGATAGAATAAAATGTGGTGGCAGGATTTTCATTTTTTGCGTCCGTATTGGTTAATAGGCTTGATTTTGCCGGTTTTGATATATTTACAATCATATTCGCAACAAAAAGCCGAGTCGGCGTGGAGCAAGGTTTGTGACGAAAATCTGCTTGATTTTTTGTTGATAAAAAGCAACGGTGAAAAAAGAAAATGGCCGATGATTAGCGCTGTTGTTGCGGTTTTATTTTTGGTGGTGGCGTTGGCCGGTCCAACTTGGTCTAAAAAAAGCAATCCGGCTTTGAGTGTGGAAAATCCGGTAATGATAATGTTGAATATGTCGGGCGATATGTGGCAAAAAGATGTTTCGCCAAGCCGAATTGAACGCGCTAAATATGTGATAAAAGATTTGGTGAAAACGCTGAAAAATACTGAAAGCGGTTTGATTGTGTATAGTAAAGAGCCGTTTATGATTACTCCGTTGACGGAAGACGCGGCGATTATAGATAATCTGTTGCCGGCATTGGAAATGAATATTATGCTGGAAAATGGCGATAGGCTGGATAGAGCCATAGATTTGGCGGTAGAACGTATGCAAGAAGCTGCGCTGCCAAGCGGAAACATCGTGGTTTTGACCGCTAATGTCGGCGAACGTTTCGACGCCGCTTTAGAAAGTGCATCAAAAGCCGCAGCAGCCGGTTATGACGTGGATATTGTGAATATGAATTCACAAAATAATGACAAGCTGAAAATGGTGGCGGAAAAAGGTCGAGGACTATCTATCAGCTACAACAAAGGGTTGGATTTGCTGATAAAAAAAATTAATGACATTACCGCTAAAGAAATTAAACAAAGCCAAAATATGCAGACTGTTTGGAATGATATGGGGTGGTATTTTTTGTGGCTGCCGGCTTTGTTGCTGTTGGGATATTTCCGGCGCGGTTTATTGGTGATTGTGGTAATGTTTTTGCTCTTTGGGCAACCTGTCCAAGCAAGTTGGTTTTTAAATGATAACCAAGAAGCTTTAAAAAATTTTAAAGAGCAAAATTATGGTGCTGCAGCTGAAAAATTTACAGATACGCAATGGAAAGCGTCTGCTGCATATAAGAGTGGCGACTATGACGCTGCGTTTAAAAATTTTGCCAAAGGAAATGATGTTACCGCTTTGTATAATCAGGGCAACGCGTTGGCAAAAGGCGGAAAAATTGATGAAGCGATAAAAAAATATGAAGAAGTTTTGCAACAGAAACCAGACTTTGAAGATGCAAAATTCAATTTGGAATATTTGAAAAAACAACAAAAACAAAATAATCAAAATCAGAGCAAAAATAACGACAATAAACAGCAGCAGAACCAACAGCAACAGTCCGAGCAGCAGAACCAACAGCAACAGTCCGAGCAGCAGAACCAGCAGCAACAGTCCGAGCAGCAGAACCAGC